>Ga0316189_10001166_pt1 | contig 26079 bp, 30 predicted proteins | sample LowCovwburrow_MG_FD_204930 | JGI IMG/M metagenome (GOLD analysis project Ga0316189, IMG submission 204930) | Coastal sediment microbial communities from Maine, United States - Lowes Cove worm burrow | ecosystem: Environmental > Aquatic > Marine > Coastal > Sediment | place: USA: Maine... | reverse complement strand
GCCAAGTTTTACAAAAAACCTACGGACAGTAAAACTGAAACACAAGGCAACAATCGGCAAATGACTGGTACGGCTCAAAAATCTGTAAAAGCGATTGGTGATACTACAAAAATGCTGATTGCTGAAGCAGCTGTTGATGCAGGTAGCAAAAGCTATCGATGGAATTCGTACCTAGTTAAGATTATGCTAGGTCCAAATTACTCTATTTTGCAAGCAAGTCGGGCAATTTTTGCCGCTTTAACACCTGCGGAGAAGGACACTTGGGAAGCAGAAGCAAACTCACTTAATTTAGCAACCGTTTCGCTAGATTATGCCGTGGACGCGGCTATGACACCTGGCGAACAATTATTCTCTCAAGCCAAGGCATTGTATAGCATTGGCATCCATTCAGCGACAGGCGACCCTGATGGCACAAACGCTACTGCTTGGGCTACGGCGATTGCCTCATAGATGAAATTGTAGATTTTCCACGTAGGAGGTGGCACACATAAAGAAAAAAGGTGGTTGGTTTTCAACCACCTTTTTTTATTCGACTAGTGCAGAAGAAAATGCCCCACCATTGGCTATTAAGCCAATGGTGGGGCATTTTGCTTGTAAACCACCTACTAGAGCCAGCCAAAGTTGTGGGGGGTGTTGCAAGTGGCTGTGTGCCGTAAGAGGCACACGGAGGGTAGGGGGACAACCTGTATCTCGGACATAAACGCAAACAATTACCCTTTGCTAGCCCGCAGTAAAACACAGCGTTTAGTTGTGTTTTAGCGGGCGTGGCAAGGGGTGGGGTAGGCGTTGGGTGTGTTTGGGGAAGATTGTTGGCGGTGTTTTTTTTGCTTGTGCTATGAGCTACAACACCATTTTGCGACTGAACGGAGTAAAACGGAGTAAAACGAAGTAAGATGAAGTGAAGGGGCAATATGGTGGTGGGTTGGAAAAGCTACTTTTAGTGCCAAGCAAGGCAATACCTAGCTAGGCAAAAACTAATGGTATAAAAGACATCTCCTTTCGCCCACCCATCCCACCCTCTGATTCATACGCTGCTATCGCTTCTAAGGTTAATACCCTGTCCATATAAAAATCAATTGTTCCTTTGCCAGCCGTGCATCTAAATTCAAATTTATGTGTTTGCCACATACCACTAGGGGCATTGGCAAGGTATGGCCGAACATCGACCTCTATTTCAACCGCTTCATTAGTTGGTGCCCAAGGCCCTCCTAATTCTTCAGTTAAGTTAGTGCTAGTCCCGTTTTTATCAATAATAAATAGAGAAATATTTTGGGGGTAGTCCGTATCACTATATAAATCATAAATTTGTTCGTGATTGTGTTCAGGAACAATAAATTGATGTTGATGGTCTGGTATTGAAACTTTGTGGATGTGTGCGAGAATGTTGACAATGTGCTGGTGGGTATCGTCAGCATCAAGGGCATCAAATGTTTCATTGGCTCCAGAGCCAACAATGCAAACCTCACCTGTAGAACTACGCCAGTATAATGTAGTAAGACCAGTTGTATCTAAGGTTTTGTGCAAGACCATTGTGTGACCGTGTGGTGTACCGCCTTCTGACGTAGGAGCATCCGAACCACCTGCAGCAGATGTAGCTGTGGTAGCTCCACCATCAGCAGTATTTTTAACAACCGCTTGCACAGCTTCAAGGGTGGCAATGTTGGCAACCAATGGTTTTGTGCTAAATTCTAATGTGGCTGAGTTGATTTCTGCCACATGAGGACCAATTCTACATTTAAATTGAACAGGGCTATTGGGACCAATCCGTTTATCATCGCTTATAGGGGATTCACTCAAAGAGCGGAGGGGGTGAAAGGTATCCGTGTGGCCCTCAGCCATTTGGCTGGCGATTTCCTCAACATCATTTTTAGGCCAACGGTCGGTGGTGGCTACCTGTAAGGCGGTGGTGGCTAGGCCGTTTTGGTCGATGGTGGTGGTGGTCTGCAAAATAATTAAATCGGCATCAATATCAATAAAGGGGTAATTATCCACCATCTCACGATAGACCACCCGAATCAGTTGGGTAGGGTATATGATTTTGTTGAGGCCAACAACTTCTAGGCTGTAGCTCTGGTAGGGTTGTGCATTGCGTTTGAGTTGTAGGAGTGCCTGGTCAAAAAGAACATTGGCAGCGTTTTCGAGGTCGGGGGCACTGTGGGAGATGGGGCCTATATGTTTGTAGGCTAGGTATTGCTCGATAATGTCATCCTCGTTTACACCAGCATCGTATTGTAAATAGTTCTCGGCGATGTTGAGGGTGTAACCTGCTGGTGGGGTACGGGTGCAGTATTTAAGGTTTAGGCGGGCATCGCCTTTGCCATTGCCGAAGGGGTAAATGCGATTCACTTGGTCGTAGGAATCTTCCTCGACCTTTAGGGATTTAATGAGGCATATTTCTGGCTTATCATAGATGGCCGCAGGGTCGGTGGCTTGGATGGCTCGGACGTTGGCGGGAGTGGGAGCGGCTGTAAAATAGAGTGCTTTATAGCTGTTGAGGTAGAAATGACTGCCTAATTGGTCACAAACGGCGATTAAAGCCTGTAAAATATTCTCTCCAGCAAATCGAGCATAAACCAGCCCCGCTACACCGGGGGCCGTGCTATAAGACCAGCCAGGGGGAGCAAAATCCATAATGAGGGTGAGGGCTTCATTTACGGGTAAATTGGGGATTTTTAGAAAACCAACGGAGCGGCTTTTTAAGTCACGGGCGATACTCCCCCCGGCAACGTGGAGCATTGTTTGTTTGCCTGCGACTGAAAAGCCTACCCCATCAATAATACCGCCCCCCCCAAACTCGGTGAGTTGGCCGTTTAATATGCCCCAAAATCGCCCCCGCCTTTTACTGCGGATAAGAGCGGCTCGCGGGTCAGCGGCGGGCATCTGTTGCTCAAAGTCTCCGGTGCGGTCCATCGCAGTGGTGATTTTCAAGCTGGTGGCGGTGGTAATGGGGCCATCACCTTGTTTTTCATCATTTTTATTAAGTACATCGGTCCAAAATTCCATAATTATATCCATCCATCGTAGTAGTTTAGGTAAATGTCTAGGTCTGAGCCGTCAAAGATAATTGTGATTGTATTTGAGCCTGGCTCGATACGCAACCAATCAGCTAGGCGGTGGCTAGAACCAAAATTAAGGTTAAGGTAGTCATCGGCTCCATTTTTGTGGATGGAGCGAATACCGCAGTCAATAATCAGATTATCACCTGCGGTTAGGGTGTTGGTGTAAATTAGTTCGGTTTGGTCGGTTTTGGTAATGGTGAGGGTGGTGGTATCGGTAGCGGTAGCTGGTGCAGTAATTAAAATCAAGGCATTATTAATGAAGCAATTGCCTTGGTTAGTGGCTGTGATGGTGGCTGTCCCCCCACTAAATGACCCGCCTTGACTGGTCTGATTAGCTCCGTACCAGTTGGGCGATAGTATTCTGAAGACCATATCAAACTCGATAAAATTGCGGTTCTCGCTTGTCCGCTTGGCAGACAACCCCAAACACCTAGCCCACGTCCAATCCTCGCGGCTATTGTTCCATTTACGCCACAGTTTTTGGCGTTGGCCGCGAAATGACCGCAAATGCTCAAATTCGGCCTGATTCAATACGACTCGGCTTATAGATAGTGTGAGCGGCCCACGGGGGGCTGTTTCAAAGCCCGTGGGGTCAAAGATGCCCCCGCCCGGTAGTTGAAAGGTGGGGGCAATGGCTTGGCCTGTAGAAAGGTCATCGGTGGGGCGGGCGGTGGGTAGGATTGTAGAGCCAAATTTGTGGATTGTGTACATTAGCGTAGCCCTCTATTTCGCAGGGCCCGTAGCACGCCGTTGGCGGTGGCATTGGTTATGGTGGCGGGGTCGCCGTTGCCAACGTGGACTACTATTGAGCCTGCTTCAAAAACTACATTTTGACCTGGTGCTTGGGTAGACGCTGTGGCAGTTGCTTGGCCTCTATTTTGAAGGTTGCCCGGTGTCCAGTTGGCGATTGCACCCTGCACCTTTTTCTGTCCTTCCCCCAAACGGCTCACTAACCCAGTGACCATATTGCCCCCGACCAGCTTCTCCATCGCTCCGCTAACTAATGAGCGACCCGCAACTAACCCTCTTACAATACCCCCCACCATATTATTCCCAAGAATTTTCTCGGTGACGGTTGAGGGTGAACTGATGCCTAAAAAGCCCTTGGCTGAATCAAGTGCGGCTTGGGCCGCTCCGGTGGCAGCATCTTCAATGAGGCTGATACCGTTGCTGATACCCAAAGCGATGCCCTCAATGATACCCCAACCAACACTGGCCCAGTCTGTATTGAAAATAAAATCGATTAGGTTTGCAATGGCGGTATCCATTAAGGAAATGAATGTTGCTCCGATTCCCTCCAAAACATCAGCAATCAACCCCCAAGCCCCGTCCCAAACTTCCCCTAACTTCTCGCCAAACAAATACCAATCGCCATTAAATGCGGCTTGGAACATTTGGAAGGCTGATTTTAGGATAGGTAAAACACGGTCGATAACAGCTTGTACCCCTGCCCATGCTGTATCCCAAGCAGCGGCAAGGGTGGGGAGGGCGATGTCTACAATCCAAGCAAAAGCTTCATCGATGGACGGCTGGACATTGGCTTGCCACCACGCTACAAACGTAGCTGTTTTGCCTTGAATATCACCCCAATTATTGGCCCAAGCCATAGCTAGGGCCGCTATACCCGCAACTACGAAGCTGATGGGGGCGGTAAAGGCCATTACTGCCAAACCAACGGCTCCAAGGATGGGGAGGACAATATTCATATTATCGGCCATCCACTGCCAAGCTTGGGAAAGCAATGGTAGAACTGCACTGGCTAGTTGTCCAGCCCATTCTGCGATTTGTATGAGTCCTGGTATCAGTTGGGCTAGGATGGGCTGTAGGAGGGCTTGAAGGGCAGGCCAGCCTTCATTAATGAACCAGTTGCCAAAATTGGTGAGGGCGGGGAGAATGGTGTTTGTAATCCAGCCCTCTAGAGTAGCGATGGCATCGGGTAGGACAATAGCCAACCAATCACCAAACTTAACTAGATAGGGGATAGCGAGGCTCATACCCGTGGCAATTAGGTCGCCTAATGGCAATAAGGCGGTGGTTGCGGTGCGTTTGAACGTTTCCCACGCTGGACCCAACCCTTGATTGACCGCTTCTCCTGCGGCCTTGGTCGCTCCCTCAAAACCCTGTAGAGCGTTTTGAGCAGGGTCAAGGGCTAAAATGACTTGGGGGCCTAGATTCTCCCATAGGGACCCAAATAAGGCAACCCCAATTTGGTTTTGCAAAACAGGGTCCTCAACCTCTTGCAATTTTTGAATAACCTGGCTCATCGCATCGGCTCCAGTCATGCTACCGTCCGACAAACCGCTTAAAAATTCTCTGGCTGGATTATCCGCACTCTCCAAACTAGCCTCAATTTGAGCAATATTAGCAACTAAACCATCTTGAATGGCTGTTAAGCTTTCGACTTGGAGGCCGTTGGCTTCCATTTCAGCCGTTGCACTCGTAAATGCACCTTCTAATTCGGCTATTTCGCCTTTTTTGTGGGCAATACGGGACATAGCTTCCTCAAACGTAACTAGCCCCCCACTACCCCCGCTTCCAGTTGCTCCATTTGCGGCTTGTTCAATAGCCCGTAGTTGAGGTTCAATGGTTAAATCACGTTCTAGGCTGATGCGGTCCATCTGTGTGTTGATAGCTTCTAAATTGGCTTTAGCGGCATCGTAGGCATCTGTGCCTTTTACGGTATCTAATAGAGCTAATTTGGCTTGTTTGGCTTGCATTTCTAGGGCAAACAATTGATTGTCAAAGGCTTCCATACCCGCTAGATTAGGGCTGGCTAGTCCTTTTAATTCTCGCTGTGCATCTTTCAAGGCTTGTCCCAATTCATCAACCACTGCTTCACTGGCAGCATAAGCCCCTTCTGCACTTTCTAAAGCGGCTTGATTTTCAGCTAAGGCGAAGGTTGTTTCTCCCAACTCGTTTTGCAAATCTACAATTTCTTGGTTTCCCTCACCAACCGCTACAAAGAGTTCATTTAAAGCATCGGTGGTGGTATCGCTACCATCTACAATCCGAATTTGAAATTCTTTGACTGCATCGGCTACCACATCAAAATTCATAGCCCCAGCGTTAAGGCCGCTCTCTAAAATGCCAAAAAATTGTTGTGATGTGAAACCAGCTTGGTCAAGGACAATTGCATATTCATTAACGGTATCGAGGAGGTCATCGGCGGGGTCGCCAGTGCGTTGAATGACGGTTGTGAGCATGTCAAACGTGGTGGTAGACGTATCACCAAAGGTTTCCATCGCTGTATCAACGGCTCGGACACTCTCACCAATGTCTTTATCAAAAACCTTGCGTAGAATTAGGCCATCAGTGGCAATGTTCTCTAGTTCATCCCCGGTGGCCTGTGTAACCGACTTGACGGTGCCCATGGCATCGGCTACATCAGAGAGACTATCGCCTAGGTTTTTGTTGAAGATGTTCACGGTGGTATCGCGAAAATGTGACATCTCCTGTGTGGTGGCTCCGGTGCGGGCTTGGATGAGATTCATAGAATCGCTCAATTCCAATGAAGTATTGGTGATTGATGCACCCAATGCACCCAAAGCAACAACGCCAGCCCCCGCTGCCCCAATTAAACCAGTTTTTATGGCTGAACCAAGGGCTGAAAACTTTCCTTTAGCCTGGCTAACCATTGTGTTGGCGTTATTGAGGCCACTGCGGAGGCCGTCTAATTTGGTGCCTATGTTGACGAATAATGTGCCTATTGTAGCCATTGTCGTTTTTTGCTTTCAAGGTAATAGATTCCCGCTAAAAAGACTGCGGGAATGACAGAATTGGAGGTTATTTAAAAAGGACACAAAATAGAATTGGCTGCAACTTATTTTGTGTCCTTTTTTATGAATTTGCTTGCATAAAGGCATTGAGCAAGGCCATTTGTTGCTCGATGCTTTGCCCTGCTTCGGCTTCGGCTTCGGCTTGGCTTGGCGGGCCAAAGCGGGGCATAAAATCTGCGGGGGTGAATGGCTCTGGGTGTTGCTCTGGGTCTCGATGGGCGTTGGCGATGGTGCAGGCGATGATGGCCGCTCTTAAATCGGCTCGCTCATCGCCGAATGGCTCTATTTGAGCGTAGGCTTGCCATTCGGTTAATTCGCGGCTATTGATGCGTTTTAAGCCCCATTCGACTGAAGGCCAGCCCAATTCTTTAGCTAGTCTAAAATAGAATCTTCGCTCTGGCCTGCGGTAAAATTTTCGGTCATTTCCTCTATATCTTCTTTTTTCATGCCGCACAGTCGCATGGCAACGTCAAAGATGCGGTCGAGGGCTGCAGCAGATTTTTTAGTAAGGGCGGGAATGTCACCGGGTATGTAGGCCCGTTTACTCCGTCTCATTTCGTATTTGTCGGGGGTAAACATTAGGTTGCCTTGTTCATCTACCACGGTGCGAGCCACCAATCTGGCTCTGGCATCTTGGGTGGTGATTTTTGATTTTTTGCCGTTGCGGTTGGTGATAAAATCTTCAAAGGCATCTCGCTCTGCACCGGTGAGGGTTTTCACACGGACAGTACAGTCTCCCCATTCGGGGATTTTGACATCTTCTGTGGGTAAATCGTTGGCTCCTAAAATATCGTTTCTATTTAGGTATCTTACTACTGCTGTGTTTAAATATTCTAAAGCTTTATCATCAATAATGAATGATTCTTTTGACATTGTTTTCTCCTAATGGTTAATAGTTAATGGTTAATAATTAATAATTAATGGTTTTGCCCCCCCTAAATCCCCCCCAAAGGTGGGGACTTTTAAACTATGGGGCGGGGGGCGTGGTGTTGAAAGTGGGTTTGCCAGTGATTTTTAGGGTGGCTTTGCCTTTCCATTCCTTTTCTTGCTCTGCCCCCATGCTGAATTTTTCTAGGTAGGCATCAAATGTCCAAGTGGTTTGTTGGGCATCGGGATAAATGAGTTGGTAGGCTAATAAAGTTTCATTTTGGTGGGCGTGTAACAGTCCACCTGAGCTGTTGGCGTGGGTAGCTTGGGCCATATCTAAGCCTAATTCTAGTTCTAATGATTTAAGTTTTTTCTTACCGCTAGGAATGCTTTCCTCATAACCATCTACGGCATCGTGACCCGTGACCTCAGCCATTACTAGACTACTTTCAAAATCCCCCACTTTTTGCACTTGGGCAGCTAGGGTATAGGTGGGATTGTCAGCCATTGGGGCAGAGCCGATATTTAGTTTTATTCCAAAACCGCCGGTGTAAGACATAGTTTTACTCCTTGTATAAAATCTTAAAGTCTATTGAAATTTTGTCTATATTTGTTTTCCCGGAAAACGCATCGTGGGTATTTTTCCAAAATGCTCCGTGTATCTCTACACCCCCCTCTCCGCCCATTATGCCACTGAAGCAGTTTAAGGTTTTTTGGAGTGCAGTGGCCGTGGCATCAGCTTGGGCGTGGGTGCCGTGGCAATCAAATTGAAAGCGAGCGGTGTTGAGGTCACCCGCTCCATCATGGGCTATAATGCCATTGTCACTTACTCGCAGGTAGGTGATGGCGGGGTAGGTAGGCTCTTGAGGTAATCGGCCTGGGTACATACGACCATCAACCAAATTATTTAGATAGGCAAATAAAGCTTGTTTGATATTCATTCTAAATTGAGCTTTTTCTTCAGTTGCTTGGCTATCTCGGCCTGTACTGCATCCGCAGTTTCGTCGATGGTGGGGCGTAGGAAGGGCTTGGCATCTATGCCAGGGTGGTTGACATTTGCAGTGAATTGTTTAAGGTCGATTTGTAACGCTTTAGCCTGGTCGGGGGCAATGTGATGGGGGCTGGCTCCAAATTCAATGTATCGCCCCCAAAATAGTTCCTTGTCTGGTCCGACTTTGACCGTTACCTCATTTGATTTGGTGGTATCGGCTTCTTTGAGCATCCCATTCGCTAATCTTTGGCTGGTTTGAGCGGCTTTTTTAGCGGCCTCGGCTCGGACTATCTCAGCACCGGCCATTGTGGCATCGGTGGCAATAGCAGTGGCCTCTGCCCCTAGCCGCTTTAATGCGGCGTTGATTTCGGCTGTGCCTTCAACTGTGATGCTAAATTTATTGCTCATGGCCTTCAATCCTCTGACAATATAAATGAAATTCTTTGCTACGACCGCTAATATTTTGGATTGAGGTAATGTTGAAGGCTTGTTCCTTGAATAAGGCTCTCATTTTGGTGGTTAATTCGCCCTTGTAGCGGGTTTTGATGAGGGTGGTATTTTGGGCAAGTGTCTGGTTGGCCTCGCTACTGTGGCCTTCCTTACCCACTAATGGCCCAACACTAGCCCAAATTGTGGCTACATCGCTCCAATTTTGTTGGGGTTGGCCGTAGCTGTCTTGTGGCTCTGTGGCTTGCTGGAGAGTGACTCGATGGCGATACTTACCTGCGGGCATTAAGCTACCTCGTTTCTGATGGGTGGGATGCGGTCGATGTTGATGATACTTTGGACTGCAAAAGGGACGGTGCGGAGGTTCATCGGTAAGGTGGCCTCCCGATTCTCGTACCAGTGGGCCACCATCAATAAAATGGCTTGGCGGTAAAGTTGGGGGACGGCATCAGCTGTATCCCCATAACCGGCGATGTATTCAATTTGGACTGGTAGGCCGGGGGCTAGGCTGGTGCTAGGCCAAGATTGGCTTGGTAGAATTTCACCCGGTTCGCACGCTGAAACAACGGTATAATTAGCTGATTCTACTGCCACCGTTTCCCCATTTGAATTGATGTAGGCTACATTAGAAACGGATTGTAGCGGGGGGTGGGGGAGTTGGATGGTTTGGAGCCACCCAGCGAGGTTGAGTTTCAGGGTTTGGGTGATGAAACTGCGGCGGGTAGCCTGCTCCATCCACTGCCTAGCGGCGATGATTAAACCAGTGAGGAGTGAATCTTCATCAGGGTGGTCGATGCGGCAGTGGAGTTTTGCTTCAGCTAAAGTTACTGGCTCGATGGCTGGGGGTGAAATTATTTGGAAGGCCATTTTAGGCGGTAGCCTCATCAGGGCTAATAGATAATGTAGCGGCTTGGGCGGTGATGGTGTTGGCGTTTAGGTTGGCTCGGCGGAGACTGTAGCGGATGGCCCAGACTGATTCAATGGTGGTGGTTGTGGTGGGACGTAAAACAACTAACCGCAGGTAGCGTTTGGTGGGACGGTAAACATCTATAACAAAGTCGGTTTGGGTGCCATCGCTTAGGGTGAGGGTATCGGGGAGGTCGATGGCATCGGATAGGTCGGGCTGGTTGCCTTGTTGGATTTTTACGCCGGTGTCTGTTTCAGCCGTGCCTACTGAGGCAAAAAATTGAACGCCCTCGCAGTTTTGGGTGTCAATAACACCACTGTTAAAGGCGGTGGTGCCGGTGGCTTGGGCAGCAGCTAGTTTGGTGGTGATTGTTCTTGGTAGTAGGTTCATGATAATCTCCTGAGTTTAAAATTAAACTATGGGGTAGGAAGCTGTATTCTGGTAAAGGCTTCTTCTAAAACAGGCATACCATCGGTTTCTAGTTGTGATTTGAAGCCGATTTGGTTTTTTTCGCTATACAATTCGTCTAAACGCTTGATTTGCATATTGAGAGCATCTACAATGTGGTAATTTTTGAAATAACCAAGGATACCAACATATTTGCCAGCAGAAATATTAGAGGGAGCATAAGCACTTTCTAGGTAATTTATGCCCAGTATTGTGCCTGGCTCTCCTTGGCGGGTGCTTTCACGCCAAATATAATTGTCGTTTTTGTCTTTTATTACGGCTAATTCAACTAATACATCGGTGTGAAATATCCAAGTGGCTTTTGAACGATAATAGGGTTTGAGGTTGTATTTGGCTCTGGTTAGGCCGTCGAAGGTGATGGCGGTTGGGGTATTACCAGTGCTGATGTCGCGGCTGGTGCTTATTCCATCATTGCTAGGCACAAAAATTCCCAAAGGTTTTCTGACACCATCGCCATTCATATAAACGTTTTCTAAGGCTGTGGCAAATTTATGAGCTAATCTTTGTTGCATGTAACTCACTATATCAGGGCGGTGCCGTAATAATCTTTCAGAAACTAATATCATTTTGGAAAGCAGGTGGGGGTTTAGTTCACGTTGCCCAAATTCCATTTGTTTGTCTTTTGAGCCAGCTTTTAATTCAGGTGTCCAGTCGGGGTCAGAGGGGTCATTTTCTAATGTTACCATGCCCAAACTGGTGGCTCCTTTTAAAGTGTGAATAGTAGCCAACCCCCTCAAATACAATGTATCATCAATGCCTTTTAAGATACCTTTAATAAATTGCTTTGGCGCAACAAAATAACCGCCCGTTGGGTCGCTATCGGCTTGAAGGTTTCTTTGTTCCGTTTGGCCGTAGCGGATAAAACGCTCAAAATATTTATTTACATCAGCGGGGGTAGGGGGTGTGGGGTCATCGGATTGACCAGCAAGGGGGCCAGGTAAACCGGCTTGCCGTAATTCTTCTTCAAAACCTGTGACTTCCTGCATCCGTTTAATTTTATCATTAATGCCTCTGACTTCGGTTTTTAGGTTGTTGTATTTTTCTTGGTCTTCTGCACCAAGTTCATCGGCCTCTGCCAATTGACGCAATTCTACTATTAAGCCATTGCGTTTTTCACATAAATCTTTGTATTTATTAGCCATAATTTTCTCCTAAACTGCTAATTCTAATAAATCTATTTCTAATCGCCGTTGTTGCTGTAGCCTAGCGGCTACAGTTTCGGCGTTGGTTTCTGATATTAAAAATCCCTTGGCTCTGGACCGTACTTGGGCCGTTGTTGTGGAATAAGCGGCGAATGTAACTATACTGACATCATATAGCCGCTTTATCCGCAAAATGGTACGGATTGGTAAATCATCGGAGGTGGCTGGTGGGGTCCAAGTGTCATCGTTGCTAGTAATCGTAAAACTGAAACTGCCTTGGTCAACGTCTCCACGCCTGACGGATTCAAGTGCGTTTTGTCCAGATGGAGAGTTTGGCAAGTCAATTTCAAAGCCCAAGCCAGTTGAATCTTCAAACAAACGCAGTGTACCAGCCAAAGTACGGCCTAAAATGTGATTTGGGTCGTGATTGAGCAATGCCCGCACGTCCTGGTCTAGTACATCTTTAAATGCACCTAGGGCTATTGTCTCAATAAAACCACCAAGGTCTTCGCTACGTTGGTTATAAACTGCGGCATAGCCGTATATTTTTCTACCTTCAGTTTCTGATTTTACAGCCCGTGTAATGAAACGGCGTTCAATTTGATTTTCAGTGTTATTTCTAGTTTCTTTAGCCATAATTTATACCTCAGCTGATATCATACAATCACATTTTTTATGGAGCGGCGGGTGGCCGATGTTACTGCGGACGTTGATGGGTTTGTCCGCTCCATCAGGGTTAAAGTCGGTGTTTTTGGCTAGGAAGTTGGTCTCGATGCCAACTACCTTACCATCCAAACTAGAGCAATAGGGGCAATTGTCTCCGGTGGCTATCCAACGAAGGCGTGACACACCTGCGGCAATAAAAAAGGCTTTGGCGATGGCGTTGCCTGCTCGGAAAGATTCATTATGAGCTAGTTGTTCTGAGCGGGTGGCCTCCCACCCATCTAAGCGTTCCTCGATGAGGGGAACGGGGTCGGATTCCTCATCGATTGCCTGGCGTAGCAAGGCAATGAGTTGTTGAAGACTCTCATTAGCTTGGCGGTTGGCGAATGATTCCACGTATTGCTCAAAAAATTGGGCGATTGCATCAAGGGGGTAGTCTCCGTTTAGTTCCTTTTCTATGGCTAGGCCAAGGGTTTGAGCGTAGGCTCGGAATAAAGGCAATGTTTTTTGAAGCCAAAGCTCATTTTGGCCTTGATAAAATTCGGTGAGCCATAAGGAAAAATCGCTACTATCACGCTGGCGGAGCTTGTTCAGTCCCTCACGAACTGCCTTTATTTCATCATTTATGATGGATTTGAAGCGGCCTGCAAAGATATTTATCTGGTTTTGGGCTATTTTTTGACGTTTGCCAGCCGCTTGGCGGGCGTTGTAGGCAATTTTAGTGCCGTTAGGGGTGGGATTGAAACGGTTTTGGTAGTTTAAGCCATTAAAACGGCTCTCAGTGGCAGGAATCATATTGAGGGGATTTAGGTAGGTGTCCCCGCCCTCAATAGGGTTCATATCTTCTTTTTTACGGACATCATTGGCACTAAGCCAGCCCCAATTGCGGCCTATGGCATAGGACTCATAGCGGGTTTTGGTATCGCCCCGTAAAACTGCATCTACATTGTGTTTGCAAAAGTATTCTCTTTGTTCTGCCGTTGATAATAGGGAATGGGCTATTTGGGTCTCAATACGAACAAACCAAGGCAACATTGAATATGCTATAAATCCCATTCCTAGGTGTTCGATATTGTTGAAATGAGCTTGTTCTAGGTCTGCAATCATGTGTGGTGGTACACGGTACATGCCGCAAATCTCTCGTTTTTGAAAATGGCGAGTACTGAGAATTTGAGCCGCTTCGGGGCTGATACCCACGGCTTTGGCTTCCATCCCTTCCTCTAAAATGGCAATGCGGTGAGCGTTTGTAAGCCCAGACATAAAACTTTCAATGGATTTTAACAAACGGTTGTAAGCCCCCTCCCCCAATTCGCCGGGGTGAGAGAAAATAAGGCTTGGGGTTGCTCCATTTTTGAAAAATTTAGCAGCGAATTGTTCGGCTGCCAAAGCAAGCCCCATTGTCTCTGCTCCCCATTCAATGGGGTTAAAGCCCATTAGGGCATCTCCGAAAGCACGGATGTGTAACACTCGGTAGGCGGGTAATTGGGCTATTGGGCCATTGGGCAAATCGTATAAATAGACCAGTTCTCGATTAACCCGTTTAACTTGCATTTTATCAGCCCGCAGGGGCCACAGTGCTTTGACCTGCCCCCCATGCGTCCATTCAATTTCAGAGTAGGAGTTGCCGCGCAAACACATGGCTATCATCATTGCCTCGCGGAATTTCATCGAGGTCATTTCAGGATTAGGGCTATATTTTAAGATGGGGTAGAGTGAGTGGCTCGTAGCTTCATCTCGGCCTCCATTGGCTCTACGTTTGTAAAAATTCAACGGTAAACTGGCTTCAGTTTCAGATAAAACTTTTGTGCAACCAAATACAGCGGGTAGTGCCAATGCTACATTGGGGTCTACGTGTAGGCCCGTGCTGGTTTCTGAAAAACCACCGAATAGGCGGGCTGTGTTGGGGTCGGAGGGGTGGGAACGATTAGACCACCACCTTTTTAGGCTGGCAAATGGGTTCATAATGTCCTTATACCCCGTGTCTCGTAGACGCTGATTTTTGGTTTGTTTTTAACGGCTCTGTCTAGAGCCATTGGTAAAGCTACCATTCCATCAATCCTGATTTTGCTTTTGTGCCGGTCGGGTTTGACTGGTTTGATGTTACCCGCCGGGTCGGTTTTGACTGTTACATTTGAAGCCATCCAATTTAGGACGGGGTTGTTGCCATGGTTGAGTAAACCGGCTGTGTAAATACGTTCAAGTTCTCTCAGTGCCGGGTTCATTGAAGCAAATCCTTGTCCAAATTCAACAACTGTTAAACCTGAGTCTTGTAAATCTGCTTGGAGTTTGCTGGCTCCCCAACGGTCGTAGGCGATTTCTTCAACTTTGAATTTTTCATTGAGTGCTTTTATCTCGGCTAAGATGAATTTGTAGTCAATCACATCGCCTGCAGTTGCCTCAATAAAACCTTGTTCCTTCCACGCCCAATAATTTACTTGGTCATTTTTTGAGCGTTCTCGTAACCCTTCGCTTGGCATCCAAAAACGGCAAAGGATGTCGTAATGTTCAATATCATCTATGGATGGAAAAACTAAAACTAAAGCGGTAATATCGATGGTGCTGGACAAGTCGAGTCCTGCCCAACATGAGCGGTTAATGAGTTTATCTTCATCAACTGTACCGCCACAGAGTTTCCATTTATCCCAATTAATCCAACTGGTTTGAGAGTTTGTCCAGATATTGAGATTTTTGGTAATAAATTCGTGGCGTTCTGTGGGCTTGGCTTGGGCCTCAAGGGCCATTTCTCTGAATGTATCGAGTTTGACTGATACACCCAAATTAGGGTTGGCTTTAATCCAGTTAGCTTCATCAAAATAATCATCTTCATCATCAAGGGTGTAGATGATGCCAAAATAAGAATCATTTTGGTGTACATCCTCAAGGATTTGGGTAGTGTAGTCCCGTTGTTCCTGACAAAAACCATACTGATTAAAACCCGCAGTGGTGATGGCGAAAATGAGCGGTTGCTCTCTAGCTCCCATCCCCGTTTTAAGTACGCCCCACATTTCCCCAGAGGGGTGGGCGTGAAGCTCGTCAATAACTGCTCCGTGAGGGTTAAGTCCATCTAGCGTTTTACTATCCCGACCTAGTGGGGCAAATTTGCTAAATGTTTTTAGGTCGGTGATGGATTCCTTATAAATTTCTAGCCTTTTGCTAAGGCTAGGGGAACGGCTCACCATGCGGGTGGCTTCATCAAAAACGATTTTAGCCTGGTCTTTTTTGGTGGCCGCAGAATAAACTTCTGCCCCGCCTTCACCATCGGCCAACATTAAATAGAGGCCGATACCTGCGGCGAGAGTACTCTTACCGTTTTTGCGAGCTACTTCAAGGTAGGCGGTTCGGAAACGGCGGGTGCCATCGCTCCGCTTCCAGCCAAATACCATGGCTAAGATGAATTGTTGCCACGGTTCTAATTCAATTTTCTGCCCGGCCCACTTCCCCTTGCTATGTTTGAGAAACGAAAAAAATCTTATAACCCGCTTGGCTGCCTTTTCATCAAAGTGTAGCCCTCGTTGGTGGCCGGTATCGAGGTCGTGTAAATGGCGTTTTACCGCTAGTTTTACCCAGTGGCAGGCTGTTATTTCGCCGCTCATTACACCGTCAATATATTGATTGTAGGTGTAATTGACAGCCATGATGAGATTGTCCTTTAGTCAGGCCATATATTCAAGTGCTTGACTTTAAATAATTCTCTTTCTTTCCTCATATCACGTAAGTGTAATTTTTGAATAGAAACACCAAGGTTGGGATTAGATTTAATCCAGTTGGCTTCGTATAAATCATCATCTTTATCATCAAGGGTGTATATGATACCAAAACAACTATCATCTTCCACCGTACCATCCAAAATCATTGAAATATAATCATCGATTGACCTGCAAAAAGTATTTCGATAAATACCTGCGGTTGTTGTGGCAAATAATAATGCTTGTTTATTATTACCCATTGCAAATCTAGATACATCCCACAATCTGCTTGATTGATGATTATATAATTCATCTATTACTACCCCATGCGGATTGATTCCATCCAATGATGTTGGTCTGGTTTTGGCTCCAATTGAAATTAGCTGGCTTTTTGTCCAAGTGTCAGTAATTGTGTGATTTTTGCAGACAAACTTTGGGCGATTAACCATGTAAATCGCCCTGGACAAATAAAATGCCGATGCTGATTTTGTAGAGGATACAAAATAGTTTTCTGCTTTTGGTACCCCATCAACCAACATCAAATATAAGGCAATGGCTAGTGATAGGGTGGTTTTACCATTTTTACGAGCTACACTAAGGTAGCCCGTGCGAAAACGGCGGGTACCATCGCTCCGCTTCCAACCAAATAACATGGCTAGAATAAATTGTTGCCACGGTTCTAATTTTATTTTTAGACCAGCTAATTTACCTGCGTAATGATTAAGGCTAGAGATAAAATCAATTACATCCTCAGCGGCTTTTTTATCAAAATACAATCCTCGCCGATGGCCTGTTTCAAGGTCGTTTAAATGACGTTGCACGGCTAATTTGACTAAGTGGCCTGTGGGTATTTTTTTGTTTATTACATCATCTATATATTGAATGTAGGTGTAGTTAGTCATTGTTGAAAAATTCCTCTAATTCGTCCATTTGGTCTGGCTCGGAGATTTGTAGTCTGGCTCTGGATGCAGGTGTGAGACCAAACTGGATAGCCCATTGACGGAAAGCGGTACTGTTATCGCGTAATACCTGGTTAAGTGGATGTTTGCGTAAAGCTCCATTTTCATCCTCTGCCTGTAATCCCTCTTTTGCTAACATTTTGGCAGCCACCTTAGCATTGGCATAATGAACAGCCATAATGGTTAAGGCTGGTCCATCTAAAGCTGTGAGTACATTTAGCTCATCCAGCTGTAGGGCTATTTGCTTCCAAAAGTTTTTAAACTCCTCTCCCATGCCTCGCGGCATCGCTGGTATTTGGCGTTCTGGTTGTGGCTCGTTTTCAGGCAATGGTCGATGGCCTGGATTGTTTTCTAGCTTTTTTATGGCGGTTGGTTTAGGCGTTCTGCCTCTCATAATTCTCCATGAAAATTAGTTTAATTCGCGGGTGTAAAAGTTTTGTCACCCGCTCGGTCTAGCAAAATGATGCCCTAGAAATTTACCCCCCCCTTCCCCCTCTGCGTTTTTCTCTCTGCGTCTCCTTGCTGTGGCAACTGTGGCAGAGTGCTTGGAGGTTGCTCCATCGGTTTGTGCCACCATCGGCTTTGGGGATTAGATGGTGGATGTCCTTGGCCGCTTGATTGCATTTGGCACATAATGGATTGGCTCTGAGGAACTGGAGGCGTATGATACGCCACTTGTGATTGTAGCCGCGCTTGGCCGCTGATGGTCGTTTGTCCTGGTGCTTGCGGCGGTGGGTGGTGCAGTTGAGATTAGGACAACCAGGGTGGGGGCAAGCTCTAGGCGGTCGTTTGGGCATCGGCTTTCCTTAGCTCAGACATCCATTCTAGTATTTGATGGTTGGTGGCCTCTACTTTGCCTAGTGTGTTTTGGAAGGTGGCATAGCTGTGTGTCATTCGCTCGACTACGGCTTGCCACCGCATCTCTGCTTCGGCTGATACAGCAAGCTCTTTCAATTTAATCTCATGCTCTGATTTCTGCTTGGCCTCTAAAAAATCACAAATCCAAGGCCACACATCCTTAACAAACCATTTACCACCACCTACCACAACCACTACTACCAATACACTTAAAACATTTTGAGCATTGATTAATTGTAGGACATTGATAGTGTCTGTTTTTAGGTCGATGATGGTGATGGCAACTAAGCTAATTGCTCCTAGGGCTGTGGCTAATTGATGGACGATGGGCTTTAGCATTGGCATTATAGAGGCCACCATTTGCGGCCTTTCTTAGCCTCAAACCACGTTTTGGCAATAGGCCAAGCGGCAGCAATGATAAGCCAAATGCCTTGCTCATCGAGGTATTCAGCCCAAGGGCCTAAATAGGATAATGCAACCCCACCTATAATGCTGGTAAGGGCTGCCACAAGGTCAGCGATGGGGCCTGAGATAAGTTTTTTTCCATCTATGTCGGGCCAAGGCAAATCCTTAATAAAATCGGTGAGGGCGTTGCCAATTAAACCAGCCAACCAAGCTAGGGCTAGGGGCATTATTAGGGCTAGGGCTTCTTCGGCGGTGGTGGGGAGGGTGGGGCCGTTGGCGAAGTCGATAATGAATTGTTGTGTTGGTTGTGGCATTTGTGTCAGTATAATTGGTAGCATAATATCTCCTTTATTTTGGCCTGATGTGTAGGCGGGTAATGGTTTTAGTTTCGCTTTGTCGTTTAATTTCGTTCCATTCATCGGGGGTGATTTGGTCTTCATCAACAAAAGCTTTGGTTATTTTGGTTGAGACGGTGGTTTGGGTACGGGTGATGCTGATTTGTTTAGCCCGTTCTCTGCCTAGTGCTTTTTGGGCTACGTCAAGGGGGATGATAAGTTCGGTGGTGGTGGAAATGGATATAGACCCGGCGGGGGTGTTTAGTTCCATCCAAGATAGTTCAATTAAGCCTGCTTTAATTTGGGTTTGGAGTTGGTTGTATCGCTCTACCATTGGAGCTAATTTGAGCAGTTCTTCAGCTTGTTGTTTGAGTTGTTTTACTGTGGTTGGCATTTGTTCCTCTTATTAAAAATAAACAAGTTAGCAACTTGTTTTACTGTTTTTTATAGTTGGTTGATTGCATCTTTGAGGCGGTTGGGGGTGCAATGTAGGTAGATGTCGGTGACGCTGATGGAGCTATGGCCTAGTAAATCTCGGACGGCTTCTATGCTGATGTTTTTTTCAACTAATGAGACGGCAAAGGTGTGGCGGAGGGCGTGGGGGTGGATTCCTTTTTTTAGGTTTGCTTTTTTGCCTAGCTGGTTGATTAGCGACCGCAGGCGGCGTAGGCTAATGCGTTGGTTGCGGTTGCTGAGAAATAATGCCCCCGTGTTCTGGAAGGAACGGCTACTTTGTTCGAGGTAGTGTTCTGTGGCCGCTCCTACTTCTGGATGGAGGGGGATTAGGCGTTGTTTGCCTCGCTTGGCGAAGCGGATGTCGATGGACATTTCTTGGGGGTCTATATCTTTGATGTCTAGCATCCGTAGCTCGTTGCAGCGCATACCGCCATAGAGAAATGTGGTTATTATGGCTCGGTTGCGGGGGGACATTTTTAATTTTAGTAGTTTGTCCCGTTCCTCTTGTTTTAGCCAGCGTGGGAGTTTTTTCCTTTTAGCCATTAGCGGACTTTCCTTTCGGCTAGGATGTAGCCGTAGGTGGGAATATCTACAAGCCTTATTTGGCGCATTTGGTGGCGGGTGTAGGGGGCATTGGGGGCGGTGACGGCTACGCGCTCGGTGCGGCGGAGGGGGCGGGTGGTGGTGCAGGTGAATTGACCGCTTCTATTGATGGTGGTGGTGCAAAGCAGGTCTGCGGTATTGGCGACCTCGTATATTTTTATAGGTAGGCCAACGGGGCCACGGCCGCTGATGGTGGTGCTTCCAAGTCGAGGGCGGTCGAGTTTGACTTTAGGGAGCTTGTTTAGTTTGGGTGGTTTGGGTGGTTTGGGTGGGGGGCTTTTAGGGGGATTTACTAAAGGGGTATTTTTGCCTTGTTCTAATGGAGCGGCAAGGGGGCTGGTGGTGAGGGTATCAGCGGCCATGGGGGTATTGATGGGGCTAATGAATTGGTTGGCCCGTTGGGTTGGGGGTTGGGTATTGGTGATGTTGATTAATGTGATAATTATAAGGAAAATGATTATATTGGTTTTTGCGTCGTTTTTCATAATTTCTCCTAATGATATGGTATCATATTTTGGGAGAGATTGGTAGTGCCTTTTTGGGGACTATTTTGGTGGGGGTATATAAGTTTGGGTTATGGTTAAACCACAAACATATAAACAATAGCTATTAAATCAGTATAGCGAATTACGCTAAACTGCTTGACATTGTATTAAAGATGTGGTATACTATAACTAACTTAGCGTGTTGTGCTAAAATGATTATTTTATAAAGGAGTTTATTTATGGCTGATTTAAATACAATTGCAGATTTTTACGAAAATGAAACTGGCTTAAATGCCAAGCAAGGCCCCAACCGCCTTTTGGAGATAGAAATTTTTTTGAACGAAACTGGCTTAACCTTAGAAGATGTTGAAGTTAAGGAAACTTCAGATTGGCAATGGCCTAAGCGAAGGAATCGAACTGAATTTGAGAAAAATAACCGCCAAATAGGTAGTACTACTAGAGGCAGTAGCTATAATAAAAAATATTATTTTGTACACCAAAGGGAGGCATAAAAATGGCTTTAGGACCTGTTACTGCACCATCTGCGGCTGAACAATTAAACAAACTTTTGACTGACTGCTTAGGAAGCGAATATAGAATAGTGGCCGCTCCAGCAGGGTTGCCAAATAAAAAACAGTATGCATTATTTTTGCAATCATTGTTGGCAACTAAAGAACAAAAACCGGGGGTGTGGCTTTCGCTTGATATAAACGATGTTGAAGCTATGATTAGAAATAGTGATTTGGATAAAATGTGGGAAGCGTGGGTAGAAAGCTGCACAGAGTATAAAGCCTCACAAACACCAGAGGCACTTTTAATAGCTGATATCGACCATGCTAGACGCACATGGGCGAATTATGTGGCTCACGAAGTTGCTCCCAAAAAGCGTGAGGCAATGAAAAAACCAACGCCTGAGAATATTCTGATACGACTACGGCAAAAAGGGCAAGCGGATGCTACTATAAGCCCCGACCAAATACGGGGAATTATGGATTTATTGACTATAAGCTCTAGCGAAGCCTCGTTTTTGTTTGATGTGCCAAATTCATCTATTACATTAGCTTGTAGGGAAGGGGAGATAGAGGGAGCTAAAAAAGTAGGTCGGGATTGGGTTTTTAAGCAAGGAGATTTTGTAGATTGGATGAAAGCAAAAAACTAAGCCGTAAATGCCTATTTGCGGCCTTATTACAAAAATTTAATTAGAAAGGATTTAATTATGAAAGAAGATAAATTTAAAGAACAAACATTAGGACATAAATATTTAAAGTTTTTGGATGAATCAGTAGTAGGACAAAAATTACAAGAAGCTTTTGAAATTGGTGGAATTGAAGCATTTAATAAATATAGAAAGGTTCGGTCAAGTGATAAACAAAATGATTTTTTAGACACACTTTTGGGTAGTGAGTTGGTGGAAGAAATTGAGAAGGTGAATAATCCTGATATTTCTGAATATGGGAACTTGAACCATATACCTGTGCATAATCTGTACCTCACTTGGGGTCGGAATAAAAAGCACAGTTAATAAAATAAAAAGTGTTTTCCAGGAAAACTTTGGGAAACGCTTTTTTTATTTACTGGATGGGGGGTAGGATTTGGGGGATGGTGGTGGGGTTGGTGAGGGCTAGGACGATGGAGCAAGCACAGAGGCAAAGAATAAGGGCGGTTAGGATGGCTCCAATTATGAGGGCGATTTTAAGCCAGTTGGTGGGTTTTTTGTTTTTTGGTTTGGGGCGGGGGGAACTGCGGCTGGTGGATGGTGGGGCGGGGGTGGTGTTGAGTAGGGTGTGGAGGTAGGGCTGGCCTGTGGTTTGGTTGGTGGATATGGCTAATTGGGGGCTGATATTAGGCCAGTTGTGGTGGCGATAAAAACGGCGTGGGTGCGGTTGTTGGCGTTGAGGGTGGTACGGGCATCGGTGAGGTGTTTTTTGACAGTATCGGGGGTGATGGTCATTTTACGGGCTATGCCTTTGTTGGTTAGACCAAGGGCCGCAAAATATAATGCCTCGCGTTGGCGGGGGGTTAGCTTTGGTTTGATGGCGTTGTTAAGGTTGGTTTTTTCCAAAGTTCCACTACGCTCCACTTTGGACTCCTTTTAGCATTTTAGCAATAATAGTAAAATTCTTACTGTTGTTATTTTTGTTTGTAATCTATTTGTAGTCTTATTTGTAATCTCTGGTATTGCTCGTTTAATTCTAAACCTTCCATCGTTTAATATTAAACCTTCCATCGTTTAGAATTAAACCTTCCATCGTTTAGAATTAAACCTTCCATCGTTTAATATTAAACGATGGGCTTTAAGGACATAAAAACGGGGCTATCCACTGTTTTTGCGGATAGCCCCGTTTGTTGACGGTCGGGCCTGGTGTGTTTTTTTGGTTTTTAGATTAGTTCTGATTGACATTCCTCTGGGTCAAATGTTTCTTCAATGTAGCGTCCAAGTATGCGGGGATTGCCTTTTATGATTTTAATGATAATTTCTGCTTCTCGGCCTGTTTTTTCAGTAAGTTTGGATAACCTGTAGGCAAGGTTATCCAAACGGGTGATTTGGGCCAAGGTGAGTTTTTTTCGCCCCGGTGCTGGGGGGTATTGCTTCTTCATAATTATTGTACCCCCTTTTGGTTGTTTTTGGTAGTCTCTTTTTGGGGACTATTTGTTAAGGTGCGGTTATTGTTAAGTTGATTCATTTTGACCACCAATAATCTATCATTTGGGCCGCATCTAAATACCAACTAGCATTGTGGCCTGCGGTTTCCTCAGTGCCATCACTGACCATAATCCTGCCAATAGTCTCCAAAGCGGCGGATATTTGACTGGCTGTAATGGTGGCATCGTCAAATTGCGGCCTGGGGGCTATGCCTGGCACTTTGCCCTCTAGTTCTGCGGCTAATTCTAAGGCTTGGAGTTTACACCGGGGGCACTCCCGAACCTCATCCATCGCAAAACCACATATACCACAGGTGTGGTTTTCGTCTTCATCGAGGGGAGCCACTATTATAATGAGGGATTTACCTTGATAGTGGTCGAGGTGTTTGGATAGGTCATAGTTTCCTAATTTTGGTCTTCCCACTTTTGATGGGAAAAAACGGCCTTCAATTACATCTGCCCCAAGTTCTTCAGCTATTTTCTTTAATTCTCTGGCGTTTTCATTAAGCATCTTGCTCTACCTCAAATTTTAGGTTGGTTAGGTTGTGGTTTGAGGCGGCTCGCTCTATAACAGGAATTAAACGGGCTTCAGTCCATTCCACCGCCTGCTGACTTTTGAGGCCTATTATTAAGGTTTGGTTATTGCGGCGAATTGGTTGGCTGTTTTTTAGCCAACTAAATTGAGCGTTGGTTGTTTGGGTTTGGAGGGTTTGGAGCGTGGCCTTCCAATTTGCTACATCTTCCTGGCTGACTCCTGCGGTGCGGAGCTGTGCGGCTTGGGCTTTTGCTTCTGCTTCATTGGCGTGGGCTTGGGCTTCTATTTGGTCTAGAGTCCTGTGGCCGAATTTTCCGTTTTGGGGGTGGGGTGGCTTTTCATTATTTCTTAATTTGGTGATGACGAAGCCGGCGGGGTCTTCGATTTTAAGATTGTTTTCGGTGTAGATTAGCCAACCTTCTACATCAATTGGATTAGAATTTATTAATTCTGAAAAAACTGGTTCGATGATTCCAATTTCAGAAAATAAAACAGCAACAACCTCTTGTTGTTGAGTCTTGTTTGAGTCTTGTTTGAGTCTTGTTGTTGAGTCTTGTTTAAAGAGTCCCCCTGCCGAATCCTGGAGTCCCCCTGCCGAATCCTGGAGTCCCCCTGCCGAATCCTGGAGTCCCCCTGCCGAATCGTCTCCATCTTCGTCCTTTAAAAATGTTAGTTGTTTTTCTGAGTCTTTAGCTTTGATTGTTTGAATTTTTTGTTCTATATACATTTGATGTTCAGTGATTCTGTCTTCAAGACTCCGCCAAGTTTTCAGCCGTTTTAAGATGGTTTTTCTACATCTTGAATAGCTTTTCCTGTTGCCTTTTGGAGCAGTTCCTTCAACAACCCTTTGGCGAATTAATTCCAACCATTCCCCTGTGATTGGCCGAGGCTGTAATAAATAAATAGAGTTTATCCTTTTATACCCACGAACAATATAAATCAGCCCGCACCATTCTAATATATTGTTGTATTCTGTTAGGGAGGATGTGCCTATGCCTAGATGGTCTAAAATTATGTTTCTAGGTAATTTGGCTTTGCCAGTTTTATTATTGGCTTGGCGAGCGTATATTGAGTATATGTTGAATCCCATTGTGCCGATGATTGGTTGGTAATGGTCTATGATAATGTTGTGGATCCAAAACCAGTTGCCACCGCGATTGTCGCGAATTACGAGGGTGATGTCATTATCGTCTTCATCTTCAAAAACAGGTGTATTGTTATAGGTACTCATTTATAATTCTCCTTCTACATTAAAATAAGTGGGGTTTAAATTTAAACGATGGCATTATGCCAAATTACGCCTAGCGGTGCTGAATGTAGGATAAGCGTTATCCACCGTTTAAATTTAAACTTTGGGTTTTATATTAAATTTGTAGCAGGGGAAACTGTTTTTTACATAGGGGATTGACAACCAAGGGGTTTGGTGGTATAATTCCTAATGAATGCGGCAGTTTCCAACTGCGTAAAAAACCTTCTTGCTTGGCGGTGGGAAGGTTTTTTAATTTTAAAGTGGTAAATTTGTAAAAAAACGCACTTCCTACAGCCAACGGAAAGTAACCAGTCCCAAAATGAGGGCTGGCGATGCTGGTTGTAGTAGGGTGCGTCTGTTTTAAACGTGTAGGGCCAAATATAATTTGGCGTAGTCTACTACTCCTTATTTGACCTTCAAATAAGGCTATTAACTTATGGCATAAAGCAAGCTTTATGCTATAATAATTATAGCATAAAGTTGGGAGGTTGCTAAATGTTAAAAACAATTTTTTTTGAAAATTCATATAATGTCCAGAAATTTATAGGTCAACTAATGATTAATCCGAAAACTAGGGAAAAGTTTTTTTGTGATGTTGAACAAACACTTTTTGAAGCACAATTAACTGACGTTGAACGTGATTTTTTTGCTAGTAACCCTAAATTAACGAGTGCTATGGCCATACCAGAACCTGAGACACTCGGTTTATGGGGTTCCTAGCTCAAGTTTTCAATTTTTGTAACTCTAATAACGATTTGATTTCCAGCTTTCGGGTGTCTGAATGATTTCAGTCTACCAGTTAGTTTAATACTGTTTCCTTTGTCTAAGGCAATAGTTCCATTGCTGTTTAGCAAATCATAAGGTATTTCAATTGGTAAATTATCTTCTTCTTTTGTGTCAGGGTCTATGGCTAGTATTGTTAGCCATAAACCCTTTTCTTTTTCCTTTGGTTTTTTACTGATTATTTTTCCATGTTCAAAAGTTGCTCGGTGGCTCTGTAATAAATTTTTTGCCTTGCGGTTGGCTTCTCTAAACTTGGTTGCTTCTTGTTCTGATTTTAATCGTGCTTCTACGTCTCTGCGTCTCTCTGTTTCGACTTGACGTTTTTGTTTCTCTGTTTGAGCATGAGATTCAGCTTCTTGGCGTAGTTCTTGCTCGATGGTAAATCTCTTTTCTATTTCCGCTAGATGTTTGTGTTCAAGTATTAGTCCCTTGGCAAAGAAAATAATAATGATGATTTCTAAGTGTTCGTCTATGATTATATTTCCCCAGTCTATAAATAAGGCTTTGGATAGGATGATTGCCCCTAGGTTGATGGTAGTCATCCAATAGATGGCATTGGTTGAGATTAAATTACCTGTTGAACGGATAACCAATAACATTGCTAAGGCCATTAACAAGGCACTGGCTCGATCTCCTAGGCTGGTATTGGCATAATAATAGTAGCTAGTCAATAATGTTGGTAGGCCAATAATCACTGTTGCCACTGCTCTAGTCCACTGGCTACTAATCCAATATAGGCATAGTATGATTGCAACAGATACA
>Ga0316189_10001165_pt1 | contig 26093 bp, 24 predicted proteins | sample LowCovwburrow_MG_FD_204930 | JGI IMG/M metagenome (GOLD analysis project Ga0316189, IMG submission 204930) | Coastal sediment microbial communities from Maine, United States - Lowes Cove worm burrow | ecosystem: Environmental > Aquatic > Marine > Coastal > Sediment | place: USA: Maine... | reverse complement strand
CCGTCCACGACGACATCGGCAAGGGTCCGATCCAGGGCTACCTCGACCTGAGCGGGGTGCCCTATGACAGCTCGGGCCAGCTGAGCTCGTTGGTCTGCGACGACAAGCTCGCGACCAAGACCTGGCTCGGACGCTGCGCCATGCCGATGGCTGTGGGCTAGCTCTACCGGGCCCGAGCGCCGATCCCCGAGTCCGAGTTGCTCGGGCATGTCGGCCTGCCCTGCTTCGTCAAGCCCAAGCGCGGAGGCTCGGCGATCGGGTCTTCGCCGTTGACGTCACGGTCTGCTCGAAGTGCGGCGGACGGATGAAGATCCTCGAGGTCGTCACCGATCCCGCCGCCATCGCCAGGCTCCTGCACGGCGCCCGCGCACTACCGCGACCCTGGCGATCCGCCTCGCGCAGTCGACCCTGGAGGCCGACCCAGGCCAGGCCTCGGAGCTCGCCAAGTCGGGCCGCCTGCTCGACGAGGCCGAGGCCGCGGTCGCGACGATGGCGACGGGTAGCTGAGGAGCCGCGGGCCAGCGTCCCTACGCGCCGCGCCGCGCAGCGTGGGCCCGCGCAGCCGCAGGAGCTCCGCCGGTCCTAGTCGTCGTCCCGCAGGACCACGGTCGGACGCCTGAGGCTGCGGATATGCGGGGGGGGGCTCGGCATCGGGGCCTTGCCGAGGTGCTCGGTGAGGGCTTCGCGGATCGAGGTGCGTCCGGGCCGATCGCGGACGAAGTCGTCGGGGCTCGAGGCGACCTGGGCGAGGAGCTCTCCGTAGGCGCGCATCTGCTGGAGCGACGCGTCGACGACGGCCTGGAAGGTCCCGCCGATGAGCTCTTTGATGAACTCGCGCAGGTCGATCGTGTTGAGCCTACCGTGCTTGTCGAGGGACTCGAGCTCCTGACCTGTGAGCGCCTCTGCGGCGGTCTCTAGGGAGGCTCCCAGCTCGCCGCGCTCGTCTGTCTGGAGGGCCCGGTAGGCCGGGGAGCGGGTGAGGATCTGACGGACCTCATCACGGACGAGGGCGCGTTCTTGCGGAGCTAGCGGGCGTTCGAAGGGCACCCAAAGATCCTATCAGAGAGACGACGTGGTGTCCTCGTGGGTCCTGTTAATTATGTCCTAACAGTCATGTTGGTGGGGGCCAGGAGCGTCACGCGGGGGGATCAGGCCCGAGATGTCTGCACAGGTTGGGTGGTACAGACACCCAACTCTTGGGCCAGGTAGAGATCTTGGGCTCTGTAGAGTTCTCCCCCGTAGGTCGCGATCGCGTTCTTGCCCTGGGACTTGGCGAAGCCCTCGGCCTGGTTCGCCCGCGTGAGCGCCTCCATGTCCGTGAGCGCGCAGTCGACCGAGAGGTGGCAGACTTCGATCGAGAGGGTCGGCGCCTCGCGGATCCCGACGTACTCGGCGGAGGAGACCTTGGCCGCGAGCTCGCGGAGGACGCGGAGCACCCACTCGGGCGCGGCGTTGGGCAGCAGGAGGACGTACTCGTCGCCGCCAAAGCGGTAGGCGTGCCCGTGGGCGAAGACGTGGGCCTCGATGGTCTCCATCAGCGTGGGCAGGAGATCGCGGTCGACGCGGGTCTCGCTGTACTCGGTGTTGTAGCGCTTGAAGTTGTCGACATCGACGTAGGCGACGGCGACGCCCGTATTGCGCAGGGCGCAGCGCGCTCGGTAGTAGCTCAGGTCCGGGAGGAAGAGGCTCGGCGCCTCGAGGATGTGGAACTTCTCGTCGTACTCCCTCGCCGTAGCCGCTCGCGCCGATGCAGCTGCCGCTGCTCTTTCGGGCAGGTCTTCCCGACAGGGCCCACGAGCTCTACGCGGAGGCCCACGAGCTCCGCCGGGAGCAGCTCGGCAGCGGTCACCCGCAGGTCGCCGACACCCTCAACGCGATGCTTCGCACGGGCCAAGTATAGGCGCGAACCCGCACATGCGCGAGGGGGCTCGCTCACACGCGGGTGCGGCATGCGGATCGCGTGGCCAACGGTACTCTGCTCGATCTGTACGGCTTGAGCTCCTCCTGGAGATCGAGGGGGGGAGGGGAGATTGAGCGGACGCTTAAACTTCTTGATCGCTCGTCGGCAGCGGGGCGATAGTGCGCCCACAGGTGGCTGATGCAGATGACTTCGGAGCTCGCCTCGACGGCATGGTCGCGCAGCTGCGCGCCGATGATCGCGTCGAGGTCTACACCTACACGGTGCGCCCGCCCGCGTCGGCGGCCGACCTCGCCGCGGCGGCCAAGGCGGTGATGGCCCCGATCCCCGCGCAGCTCGAGGCCTTCTATCGCGCTCATGACGGCGTGTTCCCCGAGTGGGGCCTCGCGGGCCATGACTACGAACGAACCGAGCCGTTCTCCCAACCCGACTACGGGCAGCCCCCTGGCTGCATCAACCTCTCCAGATGCCGAGACTAGAGTGATGCGAACGATCATTGCATTGATAGCTTCATCGGCGCTCGGCTGTTCAAGCTCGGACGCGCCCTCCTCAACTCCAGGCGCGATGGCGGCAGAGAGCGCTCCTCCCCGGATAATTGGGCACGGCGCTATATCAACAAAAGCGCCTGAGTTTGCCTGGAGCGAAACTCTCGACGGTCGTGAGGCGTATTTTAACCGCGCGACCCTTGACGATTCGACCCCTTCAATCTTGGTGACGCGACGGACGCGTGACGGATGGTCTGCACCTGAGGTCGTGCCCTTCTCAGGCATCTACCGAGACGCGGACCCGTTCATCACGGCCGACGGAGCCCGCTTGTTCTTCAGCTCCAATCGCCCTCGCCCCGGCGAGGACGCAGTTGGCGACTACAATCTTTGGGTGGTCCATCGGGAGGGCGCAGGCTGGTCAGAGCCGGTCATCTTGCCCGAGCCGATCAACACGGGGGAGACCGAGATCTACAGCACGCTCAGCCGCGACGGGGTGCTCTACTTCAACTCAACGCGCTCGGGACACAGGTTGATCTACCGAGCGGCTCCGGTGGGAGAGGGCTTCGGGGTGCCAGAGCTGGTGACCCTGTCGGGCCCCGCGGGCGAACGCCCGGGCAACCCCGCCATCTCCCCCGATGGGGATACCCTGGTCTTTGTCGACACCGGTGAGGAGAGTCCTACGGCGGGGGACCTGTTCATGTCTCGCCGCCGAGGTGACCGCTGGTCGATGCCCGAGCGGTTGCCGCCGCCGATCAACAGTGAGTGGGCCGACTTCGCTCCCTGCTTTTCACCCGACGGGGCGAGCCTCACCTTCACCAGCGAACGCCCAGGCTTGGTCTCCACATTGCCGGAGGGCGTGCGGCCGCCAGGCGACCTGTACCGCGTTGCAGCACCCTAGCGACGAGCATGCGCGGCTCTCTTCTCGCGGCTTGAGGTCCGTGAGGCGCGCTGGCCCGCGACGCTGCGGCACTCACGCAGGATTTCAGGGGCAGGCAAAAGAGTGTGCAAGGTTTCAATCTGTGCACCTGTGCGCATGGCGCTCACCGTGGACGCTGGCCGATTCATGGCACGAAGATCTCGCCGCGACCGCGCCGTCGAACTCACGCCACATTCTTCGATCTCGACGTTTGACGCCTCTGAGGCGGTTCCATCGGGACGCTCTCACGCTGTATCGTTGGCCCGTTCGTTTTCGAGAACACGAGGTGAACCACTATGCCTACAGACCGCTCTCTTCTGCGCTTCGCTTTTTCTCTCCTTTTGCTCCCCGCGTGTGCCGACGATCCTATGGACGGCGACTCTACTGCAGAGACCTCAGCGGAAACCGCGGGGCTCAGCCAGGGCGAGAGCTCCAGCGGCGACAGTAGCGGCGACGAGACCGACGGGAGCTCTTCTGGGGGGGATGAGAGCGGCGAGACGAGCGGGGACACCGACGAGACGAGCGGAGACAGTGCCGACACGAGCGGAGACACCGACGAGACGAGCGGGGACACCGACGAGACGAGCGGAGACACCGACGACACGAGCGGAGACACCGACGACACGAGCGGAGACACGTCGGGTGAACCCCCGGCGCATACGGACCCGAACTGCGTCGATGGGATGTATCAGGAGTCGCTGTCCGCCAACGACGTCGACCTCTCCGATCTCTTCGCCGCGTACCAGCCGGCGAACCGCGTGGACTTCGTCATGGAGGCCCTCTCGCGGCGATACCCGATCGGGCACTACATCGTCGAGGAGTCAAGCGCGCAGAGCGGGGACGATTGCGCGGCCGAGTACGTCGACTCAGGGTTCTCCGACCCCGAAGATCCGGCGTCGCTCCTCCGAGGGACGGGCACCATCGTCCACGAGTGTGGTCACGGGTTGAACCTCGGCATGGGGTTCATCGAGAGCAGCCACTACGTGATCAACGACTCTCTCCTCCTCAAGTGTGATCGCCCCGAGACGATCGGCCGCGGGGCGATCGACGGCGACGAATTCTCGCCCGCGGTCTTTGACGATTTTTACCGAGACACCTATCTCGTGGAGCTGGGGGACCAGGGCTTCGAGATGCTCCTCGAAGAGACGTCGCAGTACGTCAATTCGCTCGCCACCGGCTACGCGTTCCTCGATCAGTACGATGATAACTCCTCGACCAGCGCTCGCGACGGGCTGCTCAGCTTTCTCTGGTACGTCGAGCGCTATCTCTACCTGACTCGGAACCAGTACCCCGACTCTTACGACGCGCTCGTCGGTGACCCCTGTTGGCGCGAAGCGATCCTCACGGTCTGGGGCCGTGGGTGGAAATACCTCGAGGCGACAGAGGGGCTGATGACGCTCGGGATCGACGACGAAGAGATCCTGGAGGCTCTCCTCAACCCGACGCTGCTCGCGGAGATCCAGCTCGTACGCGACGCGCACGGCTGCTAGCCGCGCGACGGAGAGCGGAGAGCGGAGACCGGCGCCCGGAGCTGTCGACGACGAGCGTCACAGCGTCGATGGGCGCCGAAGAGCTCATGAGTTTGTTTTCGCGGCTTGAGGGTTCAAGCCGCTCTCTGGGGTGCGTACCCCGCGGGGCGTGCTCCCTATGGACCCCCTGATGGTGCCTGTGGACGCCTGATGAGGGGCCCGTCGGGAATTTTGTGTGTGAGGCCGAAGGCAGGAGCTGGCGAGGGCAAGCGGCCCCTAGGGCCAGCCGACAAGCGAGCGCAGGACAAGGCCAACGACCACGCTGCCGACGTTAGCGGCGAGGGACCAGAGGAACGCGCGGCGGATCCCGAGCGACCAGAGCAGGAGCGCCTCGACGACGACGGCGAAGCTCTCTGCGCCGATGAAGTAGGCCTCGTAGCTCGGGAAGTGGAGCGCCGGGATGACAAACCACACCATCGGGTGGGTGAGGGTGCTCGCCGCGGCTGCGATCATCACCCGGGCCCGCCACGGCTGGCCGCGGGTCGCGAGGAGGTAGATCGGCACCTCCACCGCTTGGGTCAGGAGATAGGCGGAGAACCAGGCAGCGACCGTCACCGTGACCATACGAATTTCCCCTCGAGGACGAGCAGGGTCACGGCGGCGAGCTCCAGATGGCCGTGAAAGCGGGCGAAGCGGAAGTAGCCGGAGTAGGCGTCGCGGAGGTCGAGGAGCGCCCAACCGGCGAAGAAGAGGGCGAGGATGGCCGCGCCGATCATGATCGGCCCGCCGAGGTCGCGGCAGAGGTCGACGAAGGAGCGGCGGAAGGTCGGCGGGGTCGCCCGCGTCCGGTCTTCGTCCGGGAGCAGGTGGACCCAGACAGCGTAGTGGATCGACTGGGTGAAGGTGTAGAGGAGCACCAGGCGCAGCCCGAGCTCGATGTCGACGCCCGGGGCGAGGCGGGCGAGCTGGTAGTCGATGCCGAGCCCGCCGATCTCGCGGAAGAGGGCCGCGCTGCGCTCGGCGAGGGCGAGGCCTAGGGGCGAGAGGAGGAGGCCGCTGACGCCGACGAAGAGAACCAGCGGGATCCAGTGGAGCTTGCGGGTCCGCGGTCGCCAGGCCCACCACAGGGCGACGGCGATGAAATTGTGCAGGTAGGCGAAGAGCAGATCGGCGAGGGAGCCGATGGCGTCGACGCCGAGGCTCAGGAGGCCGGCGATGGCGATCGCGACGAGGCGGCGGCTGAGCCCGGCGCGGGCGACGAGCGCGACCGCGGCGACGCCGAGGAGGCCAAAGCTGAGGCCCGCGCCGAAGCCGGTCGCGAGGATCGGCAGGCCGCCGAGGAACCACAGCAGCGGTCGTCGGTGAAAGCCCTGGCCGACGACCATGTAGCGGACGTCCGCGAGGAGGTGGGGGACGCCCCAGATCATCGGTCCTATCGCCAGCACCCAGAGGGGGAGGACGATCGTCGCCAGGGTCGCGGTGACGATCATCAGGCTCGCCATCACGGCGATCCGGGCGTCGCGGTTGACGATCAGCGGTCGGCACAGCGGCCCCAGGAGTCGGAGCCAGCGGCGTCGGAGGCCGTCCACGGGATCGAGGAGGCGAGCGGTAGCGGCGACCAGCGCCATGCCTGCCGATGGTACGCGAGGTGAGGGGGAGGGGTACTGCCGATCATGGCTGGGCGCGCAGACGAGCGTGGCGCGCTCTAGGAGGTCGACGCAGCGCCCAGCCCTCGTCAGCCCGACGACCCGGCCAAACCTTGCGTTGCGGCCAGGTAGAGCGCCTTCTTGTCGGCGCGGAGGGCCGACGAGCCCGCCGCGAGAGGGCTGCGCTGCGTCGCCGTCGTCGCCATCGTCGTCGCCTAACGCAGGCTCTCAGCGGGGGACCTCCGTTATACTCTGCGACCTTCTATGAGCCAGACTCCGCAGAGCCCCGTCGAGCCGGTGAGCCCAAGCCCGAGCCCGAGCCCGGCGAGCCCGAAGCTGCTCCGCCGCGGACGGCTGATCCGCCTCTTCCTTTGGATCACCGAGCCGACGCTGATCAAGGGGATCTCGATCGGGATCGTGCTCTCGCTCGTGGTCACGGTCGGCAGCAAGCTCGACGCGGTCTGGTACGCCGCGAGCGGTCTTCTGCTCATCGCCGTGGCGATGATCTTCGGCGTGATCATCGGCCACTACGTCTTCGAGAGCCGGAAAAAGCGCCTCCAGAAGAACGCGCTCGGTCTCCTCGCGGAGGCCGGGGCGGTCCTGCCGAAGGCCAGCGAGGACGTCCTGGCCCTGGTCCGGACCCAGGACCCGCACCACCTCCACGCTCTCTGGGCTCGCCTCCACCGGATCCAGCCGAGCGTCCGCGAGCTGTCGGGTCTCTTCGTGGCGATGATCTTTCGGGTGATGGCGATGAGCACCCTCATCGCCGTTCTCGGCGGCGCGATCTCGTTCGCGGTCTTCCTCGCGAGCTACCTCCAGGTCGAGCGCATGGGCCAGCAAAACGAGCTGCTGACCGCGCAAAACGCGATGATCGAGGCGCAGATGAGGGGTGACGAGACGGCCCGCAAGGTCGACCTCTCGCTGAGCATCGCCGCCCAGCGGCAGGCGATCGTACTCGGCCTTATCGACGCCATCGACGCGGAGATCGCCCTGGTCAAGCAGGGTCGGGGCGCGGGCGAGGGGGGCCTTGGCTCGGCGGCCAAGACCCGGATCTCCGCCGGCATGTACCGCCGGATCCAGCGGACCCTCAGTCAGCTCGACCCCTACCGGACCGTCGACCCCATAAAAATGGAGGTCAAGGAGGTGCTCCACAGCCCCGAGCAGGAGCTGCTGCTCCACTACCTCGAGGGATCGGCGATCGACCTGACCCCGCTGAGCCTGCGCGGCGCCTACCTCGTAGAGGCGGATCTGAGCGAGCTCGAGATCGGCGAGATCGTGCTTCAGGACGCCCGCTTTGACCGGGCGACGATGGTCCGGACCGACCTCAGCGACGCCCACCTCGAGGGGGCGAGCCTGGTCGGCATCGACGGTCGGCAAGCTCGCTTTGGTAGCGCCCACATGGCCAGCGCCTCGCTCTCCGGGGCGCTCCTCGGCGGCGCTGACCTGAGCGGGGCGGACCTGACCAAGGTGGACCTCAGCCTGAGCTCGCTGCGCGCCGCGAGCCTCGAGAACGCCGACCTCAGCGGGGCCTCGCTCGGCGGGGTAGATCTCGCCGAGGCCGACATGTCGGGGCGGATGAAGCTGAGCGGTGCGGACCTGAGCGGTGCGGACCTGAGCGCGGCCTCGCGGGCGCCGAAGGCGAGCACGATCCAAGCGGCGAAGAACTGGCAGCTCGCGGTCTACAGCGACGCGCTCGCCGGCGAGCTCGGGCTCGACCAGGCCCGTCACGCCGCCAACAAGAAGGCCGTCGCCGAGCTCCGCGAGGCGATGACGACCGCGGACAAGCGGGCGATCGTCGACGGCCTACGGGCCTCCGTAGAGCCGAAAGGCAAGCCCGCCGCCGAGTAGCGCTCTCGTCGCCCGGTGAGGAGGTCGGCAGGAGCCCCGCGCACTCTTCCCAGGCGCCCGGCGACTCCTCCCCTCGCCCGAATTCCCAGATCGGACCTCCTGAGGCGTCGGAGGACGGAGTTCCCGCTGAGGGCTTGAGGCGTTGTTCGCGCGTTCGCCTCCATAGGCCCGATATCGCTGCCTCAGCCCAATTTGCAGGTTGAACCTCAAGCGCTCGGATCACCCCATTCGCAGGGTCGCATCGCGACCGATAATGCACAGTTGTAGTGCCCGAAGAGACATGAATGTGCGCACTCGCGCCCATGTTCATGAGCCGTGACTATTGCACGGCGAAAGGGCTCAACCCCCCCTGCCACTGCTACACTCCGGGGGGAGTAGCTGAGGGCTACGGAGGGGGGAGCATGAAGGGAGTCATTTTCACCGAACTGCTAGCAATGGCCGACGAGCACCTCGCTCCTCTGACCGTGGAGGAGGTCTTCGATGCGGCGAATCTCCCCTCTGGAGGCGCCTATACGTCGATCGGGACCTATCCGTTCAGCGAACTCCAGGCCTTGGTGGTGGGTTTTGCAGGGCGCATGGAGTTGTCGCTTGGCGAGGTTCTCCACGCCTTCGGCAACCACCTCTTTAGGGCCTTTCTCCGAAGTCATGGCAATTTCTTCACCGACATCCGCGATACCTACGATCTCCTCGGGCGGATCGAGGACGAGATTCACGTTGAGGTACGAAAACTCTTCCCCGACGCTGAGCTTCCGACCTTCGCGTGCTCTGAGCCGAACCCTGGGGAGCTGCTCCTCGAATACCGCTCGACGCGGGGCCTGGCAGATCTTGCGGCGGGCCTGATCGAGGCGGCGATCCGCCACTACGGCGAGTCCATTTCTGTCACTAGTGAAGACCTTTCAGGTGGGCGAGGCACCCACGTTGTCTTCACACTCCTGCGGAGCTAGTCCGTAGAAACGTCATTGGAAGATGGACCTGCTGGAGGCTCTGAGCCGTCGCCTCGCTCGTGAAAAACGGGCGCGGGTTGCTGCGGAAAGTTTCGCCGAAGAGAAGACTCGCGATCTCTTCGAGGTGAACCGTGCTCTCGAAGCGCGGAGTTCAGAGCTCGCCGATGCCCGGGACCTCGCCCTCCGGGTGAGCGAGGCCAAGACCGCCTTTGTCGCCAATCTCAGCCATGAGCTGCGAACTCCGCTCAATGCAATCATCGGCTATGGTGAATTGCTTCGCGAGGAGCTCGAGGAGCTCGAGCTCGACGAGCTGGCCAGTGATGCCCTTCAGGTGCTCAGTGCCAGCAAGTACCTCATGGTCTTGATCAACGATCTCCTCGACCTCGAAAAGGTCGAGGCCGGGGAACTCTCCATCTGTCTCGAGGAGGTTGAGCTGCTCCCCCTTGTCCTCTCGGTGACGGAGCTACTTGCCCCGCAGATTGAAGCCCGGCGCAATCAGCTCGATGTCGATGTCGACACCTTGGACTCGTCTCTCTCGACCGATGGCACGCGCTTGCGCCAGATCCTTCACAACCTCCTGAGCAATGCGTCCAAATTCACCAACAATGGCGTCGTGCGGGTCAGGGGCTACTCTGAACGCCGCGACGGCGCTCTCTTCATGGTCATCGAGGTGACCGATACCGGGATCGGCATCGCCCCGGAGAACCTCTCGCGGGTCTTCGGGCGCTTCGTCCAAGCCGATAATACGATCTCTCGAGAATTCGGCGGTACCGGCCTTGGCCTCCCCCTGACACGCCGACTCTGTCAACGCCTGGGCGGTGATATCGGTGTCACCTCAGAGCTCGGCGTTGGCTCCTGCTTTCGGTTTTGGCTGCCCCTCGACCTGCCGTTGAGCGAGTGAGCCAACGAGCTCAGTCGTCGTCGACCCGCTCGGTGATCGGCCGACCACGGCTACAGTGTTCTGAGCACCGGAGCGCGAGCCCAGGAGCGCCGGAGCGCAAGCCCCCTCGGAGGCGTTGGTAGGAGTCGCGCTCTCCAGGCCTTCGCCGGCCCTCCAGGCTCCGCCGAAGCTTGCGGTAGGGCTCGGTACAACCGAAGAGGGCGCTTCGTCGGCGCCTGGAGGGCCGACGATTCCTGCGCGAGAGCACAGGGTCTCTCAGCACCGTCGTCTAGCGCCGCCGTAGGAGCACGCCGGTCTCGATATGATCGGTATAGGGGAACTGATCAAAGAGGGCGAAGCGGACGATCTCGTGGGTCTCGCAGAGCTGCGCGAGGTTCTCCAGCAGCGTGGCCGGGTTGCAGGAGACGTAGAGGATATGATCATAGATCTGGACTTGACCGACCGTGTCGGCGTCCAGGCCGGCCCGCGGAGGATCGACGAGCACCGCCCGGAAGTCGTACTGGCTCAGGTCGATCCCCTTCATCCGTCGGGTCGTGAGCTCGCCGCGGAGGACCCGGGAGAAGTCCTCGGCGGAGATCCGGACGATGTCGACGTTGGTGATCTGGTTGAGCTCCAGGCCGGCGATGGCCGCTCGCGCAGAGGTCTTGGAGATCTCGGTGGCGATGACCCGGCGAAAGTTGCCCGCCAGGGGGATGGTGAAGTTGCCGTTGCCACAATAGAGCTCGACCAGGTCGCCGCCGATCCCTCGCGTCGCGTCGACGGCCCACTCGAGCATCTTTTGGCAGATGATCGCGTTGGGCTGGGTAAAGCTGCTCTCGATCTGCTTGGTCTGGTAGCGCTGGTCGTCGACCGTGAGGGTCTCGATCAGGTGATCCTGCGAGAGGACGAGCCGCTGCTTGCGCGCCCGCCCCATGACGTGGACGCCGAAGCGCTCGGCGAGCGCCTCCGCCTTCGCCCGCCACGGGTCCGCGAGCTGTCGATGGTAGAGCAGGGTGACCAGCATCCCGCCGCTGAGGGTCGAGAGGAAGTCGACCTGGAAGAGGCGGTAGCGCAGCTCCCGATCCTCGCGGATCACCTCGAGGAGCGGGAACATCAGCTCCTCGATCGGTCGGTGGACCATCGGGCAGCTCGTCAGCGCGTGGTGGCGATATTTGTCGCCGGGCTCGAACATCACGTAGTCGAGCTCATCGCCCTGATGCCAGGTGCGGAACTCGCAGCGCATGCGGTAGTGGTCGCGGGGCGAGTCGTAGATCTCGAGGGCCGGCGGCGAGTGGATCGCGAACGCTCGCTCGAGCCGTGCGGCCTTCTCTGCGAGGAGCGCCTCGTAGCGCTCCGGTTCGACCTTGGAGATGCCCATCGTGCCTCGCTCGCCCGGGAGCGCCGCGGCTCCCCTGCTCCTACTAGCTCGGGGGGATCGCGAAGATCAAGCGCTGGTGGCAGGGGGTCTGCGCATTGTCCGCGGTCGCGAGAGGGGCGAGAAGAGAGGCAGGAGAGCGCGGGGCTCCTGCCGCGCCGCCCTGGGGCGCCGGCAGGCAGGAGCTCTCGAGCTCGTAGCGCCTGATCTCGCACTCGCCGTTGCAGTATTTTTCTCTTGGGCCGCTCGCTTGTCGTTCAAGGCCGTCGATGCAGGGGCAGTCGCCGCCCATGCACGCCTGGCCTTGGTCGCAGTCGTTGCCGCAGTCGCCGCAGTGCTCGGGATCGTCCTGGAGATTCGCGCAGGCGTCCCCGCATTGCCATCAGCAACCTCGTCGTCGCCCTGGAGGCGGGATCGCTCGCGCGAGAGAGGACCGGTGCGGCTGCACCTGGAGTGACGGGCGGGGCCACGGACGAGCCTGTCGGTCCTATGGTCGTCGTGTCGCCGTGTCGCCGTTGTCTGAGATCGCCGGTTCCGGTCCTTGACCGCCCCCGTCGGCCCTCTGCGGGTCTCGCCGTCTCGCCTTCCTCTGCGACCGGGCGCGGATCCTCATAGCGTCTCGCCGTCGGCGTTGTAGTCGATGATGATGTCTCGCATCGACTCGACCTGAAAGCGGATCCACGAGGCTGTGTGGGCTCGTCGGCTGAGCCGGATCTCGTCGAGCTCACCGCGCCAGAAGCGAGCGTCGTCTGGGGTTGTGAGGAGGTTGTTGAGGTTGGCGATGGTGACGGGGATCGTATGATCGCGCAGCGATGCGCCCGGAAGCTCAACGCTCGTCGTGTACATCGTGTCGACGTGCGCGGGCCTGAGAGGCTCAGGCGAGCCGTCGAGGTAGAGCCGGACGACGCTCCCGTCCCAGGTGAGCGCCAGGTGATGCCAGAGCGCGTCTGCGCCGTACTCGACAGCTCCTGAGGCGCTGAGGAGTTCGACGGCCTCTTGGTCGTCGACCCCGAGGCGGAGGAAGACAGCGGTCGGATCATGGCTCGGCTCATCGCCGTGGATCCCGATCGCGAAGATGTGATCGGCAGTGGTCGTCGACGGCGATTTGCAGAGGACCCGATGCTCGCCGACCTGCCTGTGCCGGACCCATGCCTCCAGCGTGAGCGACGACCAAGCGTCGGTGTCGATCGGCGCGGCGTCGACGACGATGAAGTCGCCGATCTTTGGATCGCTCTCGGACAGTCCCATGAAATTGACCGCGGCGCCGACGACCCCGCGGGCCGAGCTGTCGGCGCTCATGGTCTCGAAGGCGCTGCCGTGATTGCCGGCGCTGGCGTCGACGATCGTCCGCTGCTCGTCGCTTAGGCGCTCGCTCAGGTGATAGACGGCGTCGTAGCTCGGCGCCCAGAGACCGCCGGCGCTCGCCGGCGGGGCGACGGGGTTATCCCAGTAGAGCCATAGCTCGGTCTTCCCCGGCGGAAGGGTCGGCACTCGGGCCCACAGGGCGGAGCTATCGAGCGGGTCCCAGCGCTCGATCTCGAGGTCGAGCGCAGAGTCGGAGGCGTCGACGAGGCGGAGATCGTGACCGTCCTCTGCTGCGTCGGCGTAGTTTATGCGCGCGGGGTTGAGGTGGACGGCGAGCGGCGCGTTGATGAGCATCTCTGACGTAGGATTGTCGACCACGAGACGTCGTCGCGAGCGCCACTTCGTGTCCCACCAGTCGCTCGGGATCCCCGCGGTCTCCGAGCCCGAGGTGGCTGTCGAGGACGCGGAGCTGCTGGGCTCGACGGCGCTCGCGGATTCGCCCCCGTCGAACGCAGGGTTGTCGAGGGCGCATGCAAGGGCGCTGAGGGTGACGAGCGTCACCCATCGATGCGTGAGCGCGCGGTGCATCTCAAGGGATTCTATCACCGGCGGAGACGCGAGCTCCCGGCGAGATGTGGGGTTTGCGCGGGCGCTCATGAGCGTCGAGAGGAGCCGAGCGGAGGCGAGGAGCGGTCTTGGTCGCATCTGCCAGGGGAGAGGGTCTGCGTGAGCGCAAGAAATTTATGTCTTATGGGACATGTTTTGAGCGGTCGCTAGGCTCGATCTTCTCTAGAGACAGAGGCTGGGTCGGGGACTAAAATTCCCGGCAACATGATCAAGGTTGGTGATGGTGGCGACGAAGCGTAGCGGCGTGGATATGAGCGGGAAGACGTGCCTCGTGACCGGCGCGGGGTCGGCGGTGGGCCGCGAGGTGAGCCAAAACCTGGCGGGGATGGGCGCGATCGTCATCCTCGCGTCCCATGACTTCGGCGCGCTCGAGACGACCCGTTCGGCGATCGTTGGGGCGCGACCATCGGCCCAGCTCGACCCGCACACCGTCGATCTCGGCAAGCGCCTGTCGCTCAACGACTTCGCGAGCGTCATCCTCGAGCGGCATCAGCGGCTCGACGTCGTCGTCAACGTGGTCCATCGCTCGTCGCGGACCAAGATCGAGGCCGATCTGGGCACGGAGCTGACCTGGATGGCGAACGTCCTCGGCCCCTTCATGCTCCTCAACAGGCTCCTGGATCTGCTCAAGTCCAGCGCGCCAGCGCGGATCGTCCAGGTCGTGTCGCCCTACGCAGGCGGCCTCGACCTCACCGACACCGACTACGACACCCGGAGCTACAGCGGGATCAAGGCCTATCGTCAGTCGATGCAGGCGGCTCGCCTCCTCGCCTACGGCCTGAGCTCGAATTACGGGATCCATGGCCTATCCGTGAACGCCTGCGTCCCTGGCGTAATCCGCGGAGATCCGGGCGCGAACTTCTTCGCCAACCTGATGGCGGTCGCGCCTGCGAAGGGGGCTGAGACGCCGACTTGGCTGGCGACCGCGCCGGAGGCTGCGGGCCAGACCGGCAAGTTCTTCATGGGCAAGGAGGCGATCAAGGACAAGCTCCGCGACGCCTCCGACGTCCAGACCCTCTGGCACACGCTCGGCGTCCAGGCGAACCAAGCCGTGCTCTGAGCGCGGAGCGACCCTGGCGGCGGTGGAGCGGCGCTCTGCAGTGATGGGAGCTCCGAGCGGCCTGTCTCGCGGAGCGCCAAGCTGCGGGGGCGGTGTGTGGCACTCCTCGCGGTGGCTCCCGTCCCGAGCGTAATTGCTCGCGCACAGGGAGCTCCAATCGCGACCAAGAGTCACGGAGGTAGACCTCGTCCCCGCCTGCTTGCAGACGTTCGATCTCGGGTACTCGTCACCTGTGGGACGTGCCTTGGCAGCGTGCCCTGGTGGCGTGCCTTGGCAGCGTGCCTTGGCAGCGTCCCTTGGAAGGTCATTTTTACCGAGGATAGGTGCACGCTGGGGTGAGTGTTCATGCTTCCAGGGAAGCTCGGAATTGATCATAGGATTGCCCCGGAGAGGCACGGGATGCAGGCGTCTGTCCTTGGGGACCCCGGCGATAGTCACCACACCTATCGGGCGGAAATTTGGCTAGCCTGCGGGAGTGGTCAGGCTTGAAAGCGGGTCGCTTGTCGAGGTGGCCGAGCCTCTGACGACCTGGGTGGGGGTCGGGGTGCTCTTCGTGACAGGGCTAGCGCTCCTGCTCTGGCGCCTCCTATCGAATAGGCCGGCGAAGATCGAGGTGAAGAGCGTTCGGTCCGGGTTCGACTCCGTGGAGGCGCTGGAGCTGTGCGGCGGCGATGAGGCGCTGCTCAAGGAGGTCGCCTGTGCTCTTCCGGCCGAGTGTTGGTCGCAGGTCGAGGTGCTTCGGGCCGGGCTCCGCTCGGGGAGCGCGAGCACGGCTCGCGCCGCGGCCCATCGTCTCAAGGGCTCCTTGCTGGCGGTCTCGGCGAGGCGGTCCGCGGAGCTGGCGGCGACCCTCGAGCGACGGGCGATCGCCGAGGAACTCGGCGAGATGCCGCTCCTCCTCCAAGCCCTCGAGGAAGAGCTTCATCACCTCGAGCGGGCGCTGGCCAGGGTCGGGGGGCGCTAGGCGATGAACGGCCTCCTCGCGGTCAAGGTTGTGACGGCGGCGTCGGTCGTCGCCGGCATGGTCCTCCTTGTGCTCGCGGCCCAACGTGCGGCGGTCCTCCTGGCGCTGTCGGCGAAGACTCCATTTCGTCGGACTTGGAGGATCCTCTGCGGTTTGATGTACGTGTTCGCGGCGTTCTACGTCGTGTGCCTCGGGCTCGTCCTCGTCGACGCGAGTGACGCGATGAGCACGATCGCTGGGCTGATCCTGGGGGGCGGCGGTCTCTTCGTCTATCTCGTCACCCGCTTCAGCCAGATGAGCTTGGAGGCGTTGATCGACGAGAGCAGCGAGCGTCGCTACACGGACGAGGTGCTCAACGCCCTCGCCGAGGGGATCCTCCTCGTCGACGGCGAGGGGCTGGTCTGCGGGCTGAACCGGCGGATGAGCGAGCTATGCGGGGCGGACAAGGGGGCGCTGATAGGTACGCGGGCGGCGCTCCTCCTCGGCTTGGCGGCGGAGTCCGGGGGGCAGAGCGTCGGTCGACTGCGGGAGGGGACGCTGCGCCGGGTGAAGGGACCGCCGATCCCGGTGGAGGTCCAGTACGTCGAGCTGCCTGGGCGCGACCAAGAGAGCACAGGGCTGATCGTCGTCCGCGACCGTCGCGAGGCGCATCGCCGCGAAGGGGAGCTGGCGACCGCGGTCAAGGCTGCGGAGGCCGCCCTCCGCGAGCGCCATGAGTTCAGCCGGCTGATCCAAGGCGACGTGCGGCCCCGCCTGCGCGCCCTCGCCGAGGCGACCGAGGCCGGCGGTGACGTCTCGGGGGCGGTGCGCGAGACCGTCGCGAGTCTCGAGGAGATGCTCGATGGCGTCGTCGCGCCGGGGTACCGCAGCAACGGTCGCGGACACGTCGTCCAGCTCCGCCCGCTCCTCGATCGGGTCTCCAGCAGCCTCTCGAGGTCGGCGCCGAAGACCTCGTTTCATGTGAACGCCAGCGCGGACGTCCCAGGGCGCTGCCTCGGACGCGAGTCATCGTTGCGCGAGATCCTGAGCGGGATCGGCCGCTCGCTCATCTCGAGCCGCGAGCCGACGGACTTCTGCCTCTCGGTCGAGCGGGTGCCGGGGGATCGCGAGCGTCTCCTCTTCGTCGTCGGGGCGGCCGGCGAGGCGGTGGGCGGAGCGGAGCTGACCGACCCGGGCGGGGCTCTCGGTCTCGCAGCGCCGCGCCTGTTGGTCCAGACCTTCGGCGGCAGGCTCTGGGTCGATCAGGACGACGTGTCGACGAAGGTCTCCTTTACCGCGCTCTTGCCGGAGGTCGCGGGCGGCGCAGAGGCGCGGGTGACGACCGAGGACGAGATGTCGCCGCTGATGCTGATCGCGGCGATCACCGCCCGCTCGTCGGAGTCGATGGTCGCCAAGAACGACTCGCGGGGTCGAGCGCTGGTCGTCGACGACAGCCCGCCAGCGCGCAACCTGCTCGCCCACCTGGTCCGGGAGCTCGGCTATGTGGTCGAGGTCGCGAGCACCGGCCAGGCCTGCATCGACATGGCGACGCGGGAGCCCTTTGACCTGGTCCTCCTCGACTTGGTCCTCCCCGACGTCAACGGCATCGACATCATCAGCGTGCTCCGCGAGCACAAGGTGTCGTCGGGGAGCTCGATCGTCATCGTCTCCTCGATCGAGGAGACGCGGAGCGTGGCGGCCTGCCTCGAGCGCGGCGCGGATGACTACCTGGTGAAGCCGGTCAATCCGATCATCCTCCGGGCTCGGCTGCACGGGATCCACGAGAATCGGGCTCTGGCCCGGCAGGCGAGCCGTCAGGTGACCCGCCTGGAGCAGGAGATCCGCCGCGCCGATGGCCTGCTTCGGGCCATCTTACCGGCGCCCGTCGCCCGCGAGCTGCAGGCGACCGGGGCGGTGATGACCCGGCGACACCCGGACGTCGCGGTGCTCTTCGCCGACGTCATCGGCTTCACCGCCTACTGCGAGGGGCGCCCTCCAGAGCAGGTCTTGGTCGAGCTGCAGGTGCTGGTCAAGGAGTTTGAGTCGCTGTGCCGCCGCCACGGCGTGCTCAAGGTGAAGACCATCGGCGACGCGCTGCTGGCCTGCGGCGGTCTGATGGACGATCCGACCGACGCGACCGCGCGGATCGTCAAGCTCGGCTTCTCGCTGCTCGACGCGACCCTGCGCCACCCCGCGGGCTGGGGCCTCCGGGTCGGCATCCACCGCGGTCCGGTCGTCGCGGGGATCATCGGCGCTCAGCAGTTCTCCTACGATATCTGGGGGGATACCGTGAACACGGCCTCGCGGATCGAGCACCACGGGGTCGCCGGGGGCGTCTGCGTCAGCAAGGCGGCGCTCTCCGGGGTACCAGAGGGCTACCAGGCCCGCAGCGTCGGCGTCAGCGACGTCAAGGGCAAGGGGCCGCTCGAGATCTTTGAGGTCGAGCGTCCGGTGGAGGCCGAGGCCGCCGAGATCTCGGAGACGCACGGCCGCATCGACGTGGATGGCCCCGTGAGGGGACCATCGTCGTGCTATTAGCGTACGACGGATGGAGCAGTCGTCGTGCGATGTCGGCTCATCGGGCTCTCGTCGGCGCCGTCGCCGAGTCGGCGGCGAGCTGGACCGCGAGGCGGGCGGCGAGGGCTGCGTTGGCGTCGAGGAGGGCGAGGTTCGCCGCGAGGCTGGCGCCCGCGGTCAGCTCGCCGAGGGCCGCGAGGAGGTAGGGCGTCAACGCCTGGCCGCGGATCCCCGCAGCGTCGGCCTGGGCCACCGCGGTCGCGACCGCCTGATCGACGGCAGCCTGCTCGAGGGCGAGCTCGGCTGGCAGGGGCTGGGTCAGGAGGACGCCGCCGGGCTGGCCGAGCACCCCCCAGCGGATCGAGCAGAGCCTGGCGACGGTCGCAAGCTCGTCGACTCGGCGGACCGAGAGCTCGTCGACCCCCCGGGTGTAGAACTGGGGAAAGGCGGCGCTGTGCCAGCCGAGGACCGGGATCGCCAGGGTCTCGAGCGCTTCTAGGGTCGCCGGCAGATCGAGGATCGACTTGGCCCCGGCGCTGACGGTGCAGCAGGGGGTGCGGGCGAGCTCTTCGAGGTCGCTGGAGACGTCGCGGTGATCCTGCCAGCCGCGGTGGACCCCGCCGATGCCCCCGGTCGCGAAGACGCGGATCCCCGCGAGGCGGGCCCCTACGAGCGTGCCCGAGACCGTCGTCCCGCCGCTGCGGCCGCAGGCGAGGGCTCCCCCGAGGTCGCGGGCGCCGAGCTTGTCGGCGTCGTGATCCTCGGCGAGAAGGGCGAGGGTCGCGGGGTCGAGGCCGACGTGAAGACATCCGCAGATGACCGCGATCACGGCAGGGATGGCGCCTTCGGAGCGGACCGCCGCGGCCATCGACTGGACCGCCTCGAGGTTGGTCGGTCGGGGCAGGCCGTGGGTCAGGACCGCGGTCTCGAGGGCGACGACCGGCCGTCCCTCGGCGAGCGCGCTTTGGACCTCTGGATGAACTTTGAGCATCGTCATCGATCGTCTTCTCGTGCTCGTCTTCTGCGGGGCCGAGCCTTGGCGGCCCGAGGTCGGCAGATGGCTCAGTGTCCGCCTGTCGGTCGTGGTCGACACAGGCCGAGCGCCTGCAGCTCAGCGCTGACGATCCCGTGCCAATCACGGTTCGCGAGGGGGTTGGCGGGGCTCGGGTGGAGGATCCGCGCGACCTTGACGTCGCTCCCGTTTAGGGCGGCCCGGGCCTGGCGTTCGGCGAAGACGCCGACGGCGATGACCAGCTTCGGCGTGAGGGCTTCGGTGATCGCCCTGAGGTGGCGATCGCAGGCGGCGAAGAGGCGGGTCTTCTCGCCGACCGAGAGCTTGTCGGGGGTCCTATTGCGGGAGCTCGCCTCGAGGAAGAGGAGCGGGCAGTAGTTGGTGACGAAGTGGTCGGCGAAGAAGCGAGCGGGGGTCCGCCAGTGCCGGGCGACCGCCCCCCAGACCCGCGTGCCGCTGACCTCCGGCCGGGGCGCGTGCAGCCCGATCACAGGCCGCTTGGGGTGCTCGAGCGCGGGCTTGCCGATCGTCCCCTGGAGCCCGAGCCAGTCGCGGACATGGGCCGGATCGCCGAAGGGGACGCCGGTCTGGGCCATGCCGAAGGGGCCCGGGTTCATCCCCAGGAAGAGGACCTTCTTCGCCTCCCTGGCGTAGGCGCGGATGTAGGCCTGATGGAGCGGCCAGGCGTAGATGAGCGGATTGTAGACGTGCGTCACCGGGGCGGCGAAGCGGAGCACGTCGGTCTCCTCTGCGAGGCGTTTGGCGGCGGCTTCGACGGCGCCAATGCGCAGCTTCGTGGCCCGCGAGCGGAGCATTAGTTCGTGACCTAGCACAGAACCTGGCCGCGTCGCGACCCCCCCCCTCGCCGCGGAGGTCATGTCATCGGGCTTGCGGGGGCTCGACCGAGCCCCGATAGTTGGGGCATGCTCGCTTTCGCGCGCTCTGCCTTGACGTATCTTCCAGCGCTCCCGGTGGCGCTCCTTTGCCTGGGCCTCGGGGCCTGCGGTGACGACGTCGCGACGACCGAGCGTCACCTTCTGCGATCACATCGAGGATCAGATGATCCCGCTGGAGTATTGGGGCGAGACCTATGTCGGCGCCCACGCGCCGAAGCGGGGCAGCGAGAGCTTCTACTGGCGGATCTACGGCGGTGACGACGGGGTCACGGTCGACGCCGAGCCGGCCCAGCCGGGCTTCCCGATAACCCTCGCCAAGGGCGAGTTCCACGAGTTCAACACCAAGGATAGCGTGATCTTCTCGGGTGATGGACCCTTCATGCCGGTCCAGTACCTCGCCGGGCAAAACGGCGGCGCCGGCACGGGCGACCCGGCCTCGTACCAGATGGTCCCGGTCGAGCAGTTCCTGAGCCGCGATGCGTTTGTCACCGGCGTAGGCTACGACAAGCACTACGCCCAGATCGTCCGGCAAAAGGGCGGCGCCGAGGTCTACGTCGACGATGTCGTCGTCACCGGCTACTACGATCTCGGCGAGTACGAGGTCGCGGACTGGTCGATCGGCGGGGGCGCTCACCTGGCGAAGAGCGACGCGCCCTTCGGCATCTACCAGGTCGGCTACACCAACGTGACCTCCTACGCCTATCCGGGGGGCCTCCGGCTCAAGGTGATCAACCCGCAGTAGGCCAGCTCTCGCGGCCGGCGGCGAGAGCTGGCGCGCTCTCTCGTCGTGGCGACGTGCCGACAGCGCCAAAGCTCGCACCTCGAGCCGGCCCCGCGACGCGAGAGCAGAGCCGGCGTTCACGGTCCGGCTCGACGACCGCGGTCGCTCGCGGTCGCTCGCGGAGCTGCGCGGTCGCAGAGGTCTGAGCGTCGCAGGTTCGTTGTCGCGCGGAGCTGTCCACGGCTCGGCCCTGCGAAGGGTCCGTGTGCTCCCCGAGCGGACCCTTCGCGGGTGGTCAGGACTGTGCCACACTGGGCCGCGATGGGAGCGCGCCGGGGGAGAAGTGAGGCTGCCATGGTGGCCAGACCGACCGTTATCGTCGCTACCGCGAGCGCGCTAGCCTTCGCCGCCTGCTTCACCGATGAGCCGCCCGAGCAGACGACCTCGCCGGTGACCGCATCGTCGTCGACCTCGTCCTCGGGGGAGTCGACGACGAGCGTGACCGAGGGGTCGACGACCGAGGGGGCGACGACCGAGGGGTCGACGACCGAGCACACGAGCACTGTCGGGACGACCGCCGAGACCACGGGCGTTGACCCGACCACCGGCGGCGATCCGGTCTACAGCTGCCCCGACGTCCCCGAGCTGGTGCTCTGCTACGAGTTTGAGACCGGCTGGAGCGACTCTTCGCTCCTCGACACCTCCGACTCGCTCTACCACGGCTTCATGGTCGGGGTCGTCCAGGTGCCCGGGCATAGCGGCTCCTCGGCGCTCTTCGACGAGGCGAGCGCGGTCTTCGTCCCGTACGGCGAGTCGGTCTTTCAGCGGCTCCTCGGCGAGTTCACGGTCGCTGCGTGGATCAGGCCGAGCGCGGAGGGGCTCAGCGGGACCCGGGGGATCATCGAGCGGGACGGCAACATCCGCCTCGCGCTCGTCGGTGAGGGGGCGACCTATGAGCTGAGCTGCGACAGCCCTGGCGTCGGCACTGTGCTCTCGTCGCTCGGCCTCAAGCCCGACGTCTGGCTCCACGCGGCCTGCGTCTATGACGGCGCGGCGCTCAGCCTTTGGGTCGACGGTGCGCTCGTCGGCCAGGCCGCCGGGATGATCGGCGTTCTCGGCGATGACTCGCTGCGGATCGGCAACGATGGTCCCGCCGTCGGCGCTGCGTCGGCGTTCGTCGGCCAGATCGACGAGGTTCAGATCTGGGAGCTGGGGCTGATCGGGCAGGCGCTCTGCGGCGCGGCGGGGATCGCCGGCTGCATGTGAGCGGTAGGGCCCGGGACAGGGTGGACCGGGCAGGGAGGCTCCCTCGGGATCGGCTATCGGTAGATCTTTGAGCGCTGGCTCGACCCGATCACGAGCACCTCCTGGTCCGAGCGCCGAGTCGCCTCCCCCTGCGCTCGTGCCTAGAGCGTGAGGAGCGGGATGATCGTCTCGACCACCTTGTCGACGCAGGCGTCGATATCATTCTCGGCTGTCTGAAGGACCATCTCGGGCTGGTCGGGCGCCTCGTAGGGGGCGGAGATGCCGGTGAAGTTGGGGATCTCGCCGGAGCGGGCGCGGGCGTAGAGGCCCTTGGGATCGCGGTCCTCGCAGACGGCGAGGGGGGCGTCGACGAAGACCTCGACGAAGCGGCCCTCGGGGATCCGGGCGCGGACGCGGGCTCGGTCGTCGCGGTAGGGGGAGATCAGGGCGACGATCGCGATGACCCCAGCGTCAGCCATCAGGCGGACGATCTCGCCGACCCGGCGGATGTTCTCGCGTCGGTCTTCAGGCTTGAAGCCGAGGTCGCTGCAGAGGCCGTGGCGGATGTTGTCGCCGTCGAGGGTGTAGGCGACCCGGCCGAGCTCGAGGAGGCGACGCTCGACCCGGAGGGCGACAGTGCTCTTGCCGGAGCCGGAGAGGCCGGTCAGCCAGATCACGCAGCCGCGCTGGCCGATCGCCTCGCGACGTTGCTCAGGGGTCACGTGGGACCCTTGCCATTGGATGTTGCGGCGGGGTTGCTTCATCGCTCGTTCCTCTCACTGGTCTCTGCGAGCGTGAGCTCGCGGCGCTCTCGCCATGAGGGGGCGGCCTGCGCTCGACCTGACATCGCCGGGAGTATAGACCCCAGCGGCCCCTGATGGCGCGAGCGCCGAGCCTCGGAGGATCTCGCGAAAGCCCCGCGCACTCTCCGGCGAGCGTCGCCCCTCCTGGCTCCGACGAAAGGGCGCTGTGTCGGGGCGTACCGGAGGTTCCGCCGGAGGGAGCAAGAGGATCCTGGAGCCCCGCGCGAGAGCCGAGGGGAGCAGACGGAACTTCAGCGCAGCCTGCTCGCGCCTCGCCGGCCGCGCTTTTTGCGGCGTGGGCGCTCGCGAGGGGCGTCGATGTGAGCGAGGCCGCTGCACAGGACCTCCCACAGCGGGCGGTGGGCTCCTACAATCGCCGCCGAGGCCGATGATGGCGAGCACAGGAGCGGACGGGAGCCAGCGGACAGAGGACGTCCCGCGGCCACCACAGGAGGGGGCCGTCGCCGCGGAGGGTCAGGCCGCTGCGGCTGCGAGCACGCCTGTCGCCGGGCGTGCTCCGCTCGGCGCCCACCTCCTCGGGCTCTTCGTCATCGCTCACCTGGCCGCGGTCATCCTCCAGGGGATCCCCGATCCGGGGGTCGGGCTCAAGCGCTCCGCCTGGCGCGACAAGACCGTCCAGCAGGAGTTTCAGGTCTGGGCGGGCTTCCTCTCCCGCTTCGGCGGCGAGGTCACGGTCACAGAGCTCCAAGACAGGGTCTGGTCGGTCGCCAAGGGGTTTACGGACTTCCGAGCCGCGCTGGTCCGACCCTTCCGCCCCTACCGCGACTACATCGGCGTCCGCCAGCCCTGGCGGATGTTCGTCGCCCCCCATCGCTTCCCGACGGCGTTGGTGATCGACGTCCACGAGGACGACCAGTGGCGGATCGTCTACGCGGATCGCTCACCCGAGCACACCTGGCGGGTCGGCACCTTCGGCCATGACCGGATGCGGGCGGCGATCTTCCGCTACGGCTGGCCGGGCTACACCAGGATCTACGGCGACTTTGGCTACTGGATCGCCGGCCTCGCGGCGACCGACTTCCCCGACGCCCGCTACGTCCGGGTGCGGATGTTTCGGCGGCGCTCGCCGAGCCCGGAGGAGGTGCGCGCGGGCGACATCCCGCCCGGCGAGTATCAGCAGCAGATCCTCCTCGCCCTGGAGAAGTTCCGATGATCCGCTCATGGGCGGCCTGGCTCGGGATCCTCCGCCGCCGGGAGGGGGGCCTCTCGGTCGCGCTCTTCCGGATCGTCACGGCCATAGGCCTCATCTACAACCTCGTTCCGACGATCGCCCGCGGCCTCGTCGAGGTGCTCTGGACCGACGCTCGCTACGGCGGCTATCGCTCGCTGACCGGCGCTGGCTCATGGCTCGTGACGCTGCTCGGCGGACCGACGCCCGAGGTCGTCTGGTCCCTGGTGTGGATCACCTTGGCCGCCGGGATAGCCCTCTTGGTCGGCGTCGGCGGCAGGATCGGCGGGCGGGTCATCGCCCTCATCGGCCTCCAAGGGATGCTCGCGATCTCGATGATCAACGGCGACGCCAAGGGCTCCTACGACGCGCTCCTGTGTGACGCGCTGTGGCTCTTGGTGCTCTGCGACGGCACGGCGACCCTCTCGCTCGACGCCTGGCGGCGGGAGCGGAGCTGGGTCTCGGATCTGGCGGTCGCGGCTTGGCCCCGCTACCTCGTCATCGTCCAGCTCTGCACCCTCTACGCCTCGACCGGGATCCACAAGATCTCCGCATTTTGGACGCCGATGGGCGGCTACACGGCGCTCTACTACATCTTGCTCCAGCCGACCTGGCATCGCTGGAGCATGTACTGGATAGCCTGGGTCTTCCCCCTCACCCAGCTCCTCACCGCCCTGACCTGGATTTGGGAGGTCTCCTTCCCGCTCGTCGGCCTCTATCTCTACCTGCGGCAAAAGCCAGGCGAGGGCGGACGCCTGCGTCGGATCCTGACGCGCTGGGATCTGCGGACGCCCTATGTGCTCTTCGGCCTGACGATGCACCTGATGATCTTCATCCTGATGGAGGTCGGCCCCTTCTCGTTCATCGCCATGGCCTTCTATCCTTGCCTCTACCGCCCCGACGAGCTCGCCCGCGCCTGGAGCTGGCTTGGCCGACGGCTCGGCCGCTCGTCGCAGGGCGAGGCCAGCTCGCCAGCGCAGGCATGAGCGCCATTCGTCGCTCGTCGCTCGTCGCTCGTCGCTCGTCGCTCGTCGCTCGTCGCTCGTCGCTCGTCGCTCGTCGCTCGTCGCTCGTCGCTCGTCGCAGGCCGCAGGTTGCTCGCCGCTCGCATCTCAGCCTGCGCTGTGGATCCTAGACAAGCTCTATCGCCATACGACGAGCCGAACCCTCCGCCAGGAGGGACGCGTCACCCCCTTGTGGCGAGGCGGGTGAGCCGGCTCGATGAGCGTCTTTGGGGGGATGAGCTCTTCTTCGACGAGTCGCTCGCGGTCGAAGAGCTCTCGCCCCGGCTATCGCGGCACTGCTGAAGCTCCCCATAAACGACAGGTCCCGCGGCCGAGTCGCTCGCGTCGAGGTGAGCCCGTCAGGACCTGCCCTGCGCGGGGCCTCAGCGGAGCTTGCCGTGCACCGCGTAGAGAGCGTCGAGGATCGCCGCGCCGAGCTTTTGGCAGCGTTCGGGCGACCAGCCGACCTCCGGGAGCGGGGTGTCGGCGGCGTCCTTAAACGGCTGTTCTAGGGTCATCGAGAGGCAGCCGTGGGCCTCGGCGATGTAGTTGGTCGCCATCGTCATGTTGGCCTCGCCGGGAGGGGCCTTGGGGTAGCCGTGCACGCTCTGGAAGTCGGGGGAGGCCAGCCGCAGCGCGGCTTGGAAGTCGGTCTCTAGGGCGCGCATCGTCTCGGTCAGCGATGGGATCCCGTCGGGGCCGGCGATGAAGTTGTAGGGGAGGCCCTCGTCGCCGTGGACGTCGAGGAAGAAGTCGACCCCGGTCTTGGCCATCCGCTCGCGGACGCAGAGCACCTCGGGGCTGCGCTCGAGGGTCGGCTCCAGCCACTCGCGGTTGAGGTTGGCGCCGGTCGCGTTGACCCGCAGGTGGCCGCGGAAAGCTCCGTCGGGGTTCATGCAGGGGACGATGTAGAAGACCGAGGTCGCGCGGAGGCGGCGAGCGACGGGATCTTGCGGGTCGAGGAGCCGGGCCAAGAGCCCCTCGATCAGCCACTCGGCCATGGTCTCGCCGGGGTGCTGGCGGGCGATGATCCAGCAGGGCTTCTTCGGGCCCGCCTTGGCGTCGGCGGCCGGGGGATCGTCGATCACCAGGAGGTCGACGTCGCGGCCGTCGAGGGTCGAGCCGAGCACCTCGAGGCGGACCCCGTCGGCCGTCAGTGAGCGGGCGATCAGGTCGGCGTGGCGCTCCTGCGAGTAGGGGGCGAAGTAGGCGTAGTAGACCGCGTCTCCGCTCGGCGTATGCTCAATCGTCAGCTTGCCCTCGGCGTAGCGGGTCGGCACGCGAAACCAG
>Ga0316189_10001164_pt1 | contig 26102 bp, 21 predicted proteins | sample LowCovwburrow_MG_FD_204930 | JGI IMG/M metagenome (GOLD analysis project Ga0316189, IMG submission 204930) | Coastal sediment microbial communities from Maine, United States - Lowes Cove worm burrow | ecosystem: Environmental > Aquatic > Marine > Coastal > Sediment | place: USA: Maine... | reverse complement strand
CACCGAGTCGAAGCCCGCAGGGTCGAACGTGATCGGTGTGCTGACCGCGGAATCGGAAATCCCGGGGAAGTAGAACCCGTCTCCGCTGAGGGAGTGCCCCAGCACCATGCCGTCGGGGTCGAATCCCACTTGCGGGTCGACCGGGCTGCCCGTTCCGGCGGGCGTACCGATCTCAAAGCCGTCCAGCGTCCAGCCGTTCGTCGCGTCGTCGTCGAACGTGGTGCAGTACAGCGGCTGCACATCGCCGACAAAGACTTCGTACCAGGGATCGGCGCGGTTGTCGGGCAGCGAGTGCACCGCGCCGACGGAGTACTCGATCGCCACACGGTACTGCAGGACTTCGCCCGCGGTGGCGCCCTCGATGACCGCCGCGTAGCCCCCCTTGCTCGGGGACATGCCGACCACGGTGCTGGCCGTGGCGCCGCGCGGTCGGTATTCCAGATTTGCCGTGGCGGTCACCGGGCAGCCTGGGAACGAGGGCAGCGCGAGCTGGAGGTCGACGGCGTAGCCCTGATCCGTCTGGGACAGCGTCACGATCTCCGCGTCGTCGCCGACGGTGAACAAGCCGTGCATGCCAAACGCCGCGTTGATCTCGCAGCCGTTCGGGGTGCCGTTGGAGACGTCGCCGTCATCGTCATCCACGACAAGCGCTTCGGCGTGCATGCTCACCATGTCGACGGCGCGGCGGGTCGCCTCGTAGTAGATGTGGTCGGTGATCTGAATCCCGGCCGCTTCGCCATGCTTGGCGACCATGGATTTGCGCAGGTCCCACAGCGCGCTGCCGATGATCTCACCCGCGTCGTGGACTTCGCCCGCGTCGTCGGGCCACTGGGGCTCGTCGCCGCCCGGATCGAGCTCGCGCAGCGGGACATCGCTGTAGAAGAATCCGCGCGCGAGGTTGGGGTCGCCCGTGATCGTCGCCGAGAGGTAGTCTGAGATGCCTTCGGAGAGCGAACCGTCGAACGCACCGACGCCCGGGATGAGCGACTGCCGATGCACCGAGTGGCCGAACTCGTGGTAGACGACATCGGAGATGAGACCTGTGTTTTCGCAGGCCTCGCTCGCGACAAAAAAGTTGATCGAGTCGCCGTCCGAGAACGCGTTGCACTCGTCTTGGATGTTGACGGTGACGCGGATCTGCTCGTTGAGCCAGTCCAGGCCCGGATCGATGTCGCGGATGTACTCTTTGACCACGTCGGTGTGCACAAAGGCTGCGACCTGTGCATCGACAAGCTCGACTCCAGCCGCGTTCCAGTCGGTGGAACCGCCGTCGCCGATGAACAACGAGGTGGACGCGACATCGCCCGACGCGTTGACGATGTCGCGCAGCGGTCCGGTGAGGCCGGTACCGACCTGCGCGGTCGCTTGGCCAAACGTCACCTCTCCCGCGGCGTTGGTCAGCTGCGGCATGCCGTCGACAAACAGGTTGGTGTCGCGCGCCAGGTACGGCAGCCGAGGGCCGTAGCTCGGACTCCGCTGCGGCGCTGTGTACGTGACGACGCCCGAGGCGAAGCTCAGCGTCTGCTCGCGCGCGATGGGGTCGCCCGTCTCGCTGTCGAGATAGACGCGCCAGGCGCTGTCGGGTCCTGTGACACGAACATCGACGGCAAACACCTCGTGATACTGCGGTCGGTCTTCGTCCGGGTGCAGTAGGGGAAACACGAGGGGGTCGGACGGCGCACCGACGCGGATGACCGAGCCGGCAACCGAGGCTTCGATCCAGTCGCGGGCGTGCTCGCGGGCCGCCGCTTCGTCGATGCGTCGGCTGGGAACGGATGCATCGATGAAGGGAAGCGCTTCAGATCCGATCGCGACGAGCCGGTCGTTGGTAAAGCGAAAGCTGACCTGCCCGCCCACGACTTCGCGACCACGGTGGCGCTGTGAAAACCCAACCGTGCGGATTGCGGCCGCGCCACGTCGCGCGGGTGACAGGTGGTTGGAGACCAGCACGAAATCGGATGCCGATGCCCCAGGGGCGAGCGCGTCGACGTGCGTGGCGACGAGCGTCTTGGCGAGGCGCGCAGCCTCCCAAGGGTTGGCGACCGTGTCGGGGGCGGGGGTGCCCGCGGTGAGCAAGCGTCGGGGGACGCCCGTCGCGTCGTCCCAGGCAGCCCAAGTTGCGCCGAGCTGCGTGCGCAGCTTCGCCATCGCTCGGCCCTGACGCGCGGCCCGGACGGCGGGCAGGATCGGGGCGTTGGCTTGGTAGACGACGTCGCCTCGCCGCGGCGCGGTGCGGCCGTCGACGAGATCAAAACCACCGTGGTCGGACAGGTGTGTGGTGGGCCGAGCCGCTTGGGCGGTCGGGGTGACAAGGACGGCCCCAACGAGGCACAGAACTGGAACTGAAATGCCGCGGAACGTCCGAATCACAACAAAACTCGCAAAGCTGTGTTTACGAGTTTCGATGGATAGGGTCAACGGCGGAGTGGCCGCATCCGTCTTTGGCGGTCCCGCGAGCGGTTGTGCACCTCACCGCATCCGGGCGGAGAAGTAGCGGGTGTCAGCGCTGTGGCACTTGCCTGTCTTGGACTTGGACCGCCGCCCGATGGGGATCGTGCACGAGACGCGCGTGCCGTGGTCGCCCCGCAGCTCGATGAGCACGATCGTCGCTGGCGCGCGGCCGCGGGGCATCGAAGTGGGGTCGCCCGGGTCTTCGCTGGGGTGCAGGGCCGCGGCCGAGCCGGACGGGGTCTCGCGGCGGATATTGCTGTCCATCGTGGTCCACCGCCCAGTCAGGCGTTCGCCCGTGGGAAGCACCACGTACGCCTCGCCGCGCTGCTCGTCGTACTGCCCGTCCCACTCGACAACCACGACAGCGTCGGGGCCGAGACCGAAGGGCTGCTCGTCCTCGGCGTTCGGCGCGGCGCTGGGCTTGTCGCCCGCCGCGGTCGGGGCGGGCGCCCCCGCTGTGGGCACGGCGTTTTCCCCGCCAGCTGGTGCGTGCAGGCAAGCCGTAGCGCACAGGGCGATGCCCACGCTCAGTGCTCCCGTCCGCATGCACTGACCCCTACCACGACGTGATGCCGAGGTCCCAACGGTGGGATGCTCGGCCCGTCGCTTGGCGTTCAGCCGGACAGGTCGTCGGCCGACAACCAGTCGTCACACGTGAGCGAGTCGCCCGTGTCGACCGGGGTGGTGCATGGCTCGTTGTCGCCGCCGCCCGTGTCGGAGGAAATCGACCATGGTGCGGGCGAGTCGAGATCCGCCATCGCAACGAGGCCACTGCTCGGGTTTGCACAGGTCGGCTCGTCGCCGTCGCCCGGCGTCGCCAGGAGTTCGCAGTCTTCGCTGGCTGGCCCGTCTTCCCATGTTGCGGGCGCGGAGCCGATGACGACTGCGGGGCGAGCACTGGGACCCGGCTCGATCGAGTCGACGTGATCTTCGCCGAACGAACCACGCCCCGCGAAGAGGATGAGCGCAAATCCGGCCGCGACGGCGAGCCCTTGCCGCCAGCCGTTCTGAGTCGCCGCGGGGCGCTCGAACTGAGCGAGCTCGACCACAGCGACCTCGTCGTGCAGCTGGCCGGCTGCGAGCATGACGGCGTCCAAGGCCGCTTCATCGGCCAGTCGGGTCGCACAGACCGAGCACTCGATGACGTGGCTCTCCAGCGCCAGCGCTGAATCACCTTGCATCTCGCCGGTGACCCAGCTCAACAGCGCCTCGTCGGTGGGATGGTTGTTCATGCGGTGGTCCCTCCTGCGTTGGGCTCAAACTCGTTGCGGATCGCTTTTCGCAGCTCGCACAGGATCTGCCGCACCCGCTGAACGGAGAGCCCTGTGGTGGCGGCGACCTCGACCGGGGTCTTGGGGTCATCGCCGTACAGCAAATGGAAGACGCGTTGGGCGTTGGGGTACGCCCGGTCTACGACCTCGAGGACACGGCGCAGCGATTGCCGTGCCCCCACGCGACGCTCGAGATCGGGGCCGGTGACCGCTTCGGCCAGCTCCGCGACTTCGGCTCCTGGCTCGCGCAAGGTGCTGAGCCCCATTCGGGCGCGGCGACCGCGGCGTCGATGCTCGTCGCGTGCCAGGAAGTTGGCTTGGGCGACGACGATGCCGGGCATCTCGAGCCGCTCCAGCCGACCCGCGCGCTGCTGCGCGATGATTCGCATCCAGGCCTCTTGGGCGAGCTCTTGGGCTCGCTCCATCGCGATCCCACGGCCGACAAGGGAGACGATGACCCGCCGGCCGTGCTTGCGCATCAGCTCGTTCCACGGCACAGCGACGGACTTGTCGCTCGCGATCTCGACGTCGGAGATCGGCCGGATCCCGGGCGCTATTTCGCGCATCTCAAGCACGGCTGCTTGCTGCGGGGCCACTTCCGCATCAACGTCGTCGCTGTCTCCGCCATATCGCGGATATTGGATGACCTCGGCCAAGGGCCCTCACCATACCTCAGAGGCGGAGCCCGCGGAGCCGCAGGCCGGCCAAACCCAGGGCGAGGAGCACGATGAGGCTGACCCACGTCGCGCCGAGCCACACCGCCCAGACGACGACGGGGATCGCGCACGCCGCGAAAAACACGACGCGGCCCCGCGCGGAGTGGTGCGGCAATATCGCCGCGGCGCCGATGCCAAGCAGCGCAAACAGCCCGAGCAGTGCCAGGGGCGCGACGAGCTCGGCGGCTTCCATCGTGGTCACGCCCGTCAGGAGCCCGTAGCGATCGACCACGTCCGCCGACGGCCCGACCGCGATGCCAAGCCCCAGCCAGCGCGCCGTGTCGCGCAACTCCTGGCGGAGCGCTCGGTCCGCTAGCGTGTCCTCACCCCTGGGCAACTCGCAGACAGGATAGCCGACGCCAACGGGCCGCGCCGCTGGCGGGCTGCTACGCTCGCAACCGTTGTTGATGGGCGCTTTGGAACCCAACCTTGTGGACCATGTGCTGGCGGCCGTGATCTTGGTCGTGCTGCCGATCCGGGGCTACCTGTCGTTCCCGGCGGTGCGCCGCAAGCTCGCCGAGGACAAGCCGGGGATTCGCATCAAGCTCTATCGGCGCACCATGGTGTGGCAGTGGGGGCTCGCTGGCGTCACCGTGGCGGCCTGGTTGGCGGCCGGTCGTACGCTCGCCGAGCTCGGGCTCGTCTGGCCTCGCACCGCGGGGACGTGGGTGGTCGCACTCGTGGTGCTGCTCATCATCGGGCTGATGTCGGCCCAGCTCGCGACGCTCCCCAAACACCCGGATATGCACGCCCAGCTCCGCGAAAAGCTGGAGGCCCAAGCGCCGTTCTTGCCGCGCACGCTGCGTGAGGAGTCCTGGTTCTCGTGCGTCGCCGTCACCGCGGGCGTGTGCGAGGAGATCCTCTTTCGCGGGTTTTGCCTCGCCTACATCGCAGCGTGGATGAGCCTGCCGTGGGCGGTGGTCGTGACGTCCGTGATCTTCGGTCTCGGGCACCTGTACCAGGGTCGCAACGGCGTGCTCAAGACAGGCATCGCCGGGCTCGTTGCTGGCTTCATGGTCGTGTTTGGCGGCACGCTGTGGCTGCCGATTGTGCTGCACGTATTTGTCGACGTGCACGGCGGTGTGGTCCACCGCATCGTGCAACGTCGGGGCTAGCGCTACGCGCCCTAGTCCTTGAAGGTGAACGTCAGCTTCTTGGTCTTCGGGTCGAGGTCGACGTGCACGCTGCCGCCGTTCTCCAGCTTGCCAAACAACAGCTCGTCGACGAGGGCCTCTTTGACCTTTTCGTCGATGAGTCGGGCCATCGGCCGCGCGCCCATTTTCTTGTCGTAGCCGTTCTCGGCGATCCAGTCGCGGGCCGCCTCGGTGAACGTCATGCGGACGTCGCGGTCGGCGAGCTGTAGCTCGAGCTCGCCCATCATCTTGCCCGCGACCTTGCGGGTAACATCCATTCCCAGGCCGTCGAAGGTGACGATCTTGTCGAGCCGGTTGCGGAACTCGGGCGTGAACATGCGCTCGAGGGCCTTTTCGGCCTTCGACGTGTCGATGGAATCGCCTTCATCCCCAAATCCCATCGTGCGCGCCTGCATGTCCATTGCGCCCGCGTTGGTCGTCATGATGAGGATGATGTTGCGGAAGTCCGTCTTGCGGCCGGTGGTGTCGGTCAGGGTCGCGTTGTCCATGACCTGCAGGAGCACCGCGAAAATATCGGGGTGTGCCTTTTCGATCTCGTCCAATACGAGCACGGCGTGCGGCTGCTTGGAGACTTGGTCGGTCAGCAGGCCACCCTGATCGAAGCCCACGTACCCGGGAGGCGCCCCGATGAGTCGGCTGACACTGTGCTTCTCCATGTACTCGGACATGTCGAAGCGCAGGAACGGTAGGCCGAGGATGCGCGCGAGCTGCTTGGCGAGCTCCGTCTTGCCGACACCGGTCGGACCGGCGAACAAGTAGTTTCCGATCGGCTTGTCGGCGCGAGCCAGCCCAGCGCGCGCTCGCTTGATCGCGTGCGTGACGGTGGCAACCGCCGCGTCCTGGCCGTAGATGACGTCGCGCAAGCCCTCGTCGAGGCGCGCGAGGACCTTCTTGTCGTCGGACGACACCGACTTGGCGGGGATGCGGGCCATCCGCGCGATGCAGGCCTCCACGGCCGCAACATCGATGGTCACGGGCTCCGGCTCGGGCGGCGTTTCGTCGTCGTCGCCGTCTTCGTCATCGGGTGCCAGCTTTGCGGCTGGCGCATCGCCGGAGTCGGCGTCGTCGGGCTCATCGAGGGCGTCTTTGATCGTCGGAGAGACGATCGGCATCTCGATACGCGCCGCGGCGCCCGTCTCGTCCATCACATCGATGGCGCTGTCGGGCAGATGCCGGTCGCGGAGGTACTTGTGGGCGAGCTCCACGGCTACCTCGAGCGCCTCGGGGGTGTACGTCACCTTGTGGTGCTCTTGGTACACGGGCGAGAGCCCTTGCAGGATCAGCAGCGCCTCTGCGGGGCTGGGCTCGAGGATCTCGATCTTCTGGAAGCGCCGTGCCAGGGCGGCGTCGCGCTCGAACGAGGACTTGAACTCCTTGTAGGTCGTCGAGCCGATGCAGCGCAGGGCACCCGAGGACAACGAGGGCTTGAGCAGGTTCGACGCATCCATCGACCCGCCGGATGTGGCGCCCGCGCCGACGACGGTGTGGATCTCGTCGATGAACAGGATCGCGTCGGGGTCGGCTTCGATGGCCGAGATGACCGCCTTGAGCCGCTCTTCGAACTGCCCACGGAACTTCGTGCCCGCGAGCACAGCGCCCATGTCCAGGGCGTAGATGTGGGCGTCCTTGATGACGTCGGGAACGTTCTTGTCGAACACGCGGAGCGCGAGGCCCTCGACGACGGCCGTCTTGCCGACACCGGGCTCACCGACGAGCACGGGGTTGTTCTTGCGCCGACGGCACAGCACCTGGATGACACGTCGGACCTCTTGGTCGCGCCCGATCAAAGGCTCGATGCGCCCGGCCTCGGCCTTGGCGGCCAAGTCGACCGCGTAGGCCGCGAGCGGATCTTCGGCGACATCGCCTCCGTCGTCTTCGCCCCCGCCTGGGTTGGGCTCGGACCCGCCGCCGGGCCCTCCGGATGCGCGGCGTGCCAGCGGCGCCGACCCTTTGCCGATGCCGTGCGAGATGTACAGCGTGACGTCGCGTCGGGTGACGCCGTTGTTCTCAAGGATGTACGCCGCGTTCGAATCGGGCTCGGCGAAGATCGCGACGAGCAGGTTGGCACCCGTCACCTCGCGCTTGCCCGCGCCCTGAACGTGCAGGACGGCGCGCTGAAGAACGCGACCTACCCCGATCGTCTGGTGCGTGGTGAGGGAGTCCTCGTCGGGCACCTTCTCCATGTTGGCGTCGAGGAACTCCTCGATTTCGCGTCGCACGGCGTCGATGTCGGCGCCGCAGCCCGTGAGGACTCCAGCGGCGCTTTCGTCGCCCAACAGGGCCAGCAGCAGATGCTCGAGCGTAAGGTACTCGTGGCGCCGCTCCTGGGTGTCTTCGATCGCGTTGCTTATCGTCTGCTTGAGTTCGTCACTCAGCATCTTCGTCACCGTCCGGCTCCATGGAGGCCATCAAAGGGTGGTCGTTCTTCCGAGCAAGCAGGTGAACCTGCGCCACTTTGGTTTCCGCAATCTCGTGCGTGTAAACCCCTGCGATGCCCTGACCATGGTTGTGGACATGCAGCATGATCTCTGTGGCCTCGGACTCGTTGCGGTGAAAGACCGTTTCCAGCAGACGCACGACAAAGTCCATCGGCGTGTAGTCGTCGTTGTGTAAAACAACGCGGTACATGCGCGGGCGCTGCAGTTTTTTGTCGGTGCGCTCTGCGACAAGGACACCGGTGTCCTGGCCTTCGTCTGGACGTTCGCTCATAACTAAAATGCGTGAATCGGACGGTCTACGTCCATGCTAGCAGGCGATCCTGCGTTTGACTTCCCGGTCGCTTGGGCAGGCGACCACTGCGCGTCTTTGTTTTGGTTCAGCGCGCTTGGGCGGTCCGGACCAGGACAAGTGCGACGATCCGCAGCATGCCGAACCAGAGCGCGTTTGTCACGGAGCGGCCGCGGGCGTAAAGAAACCGCACGTGCCCAACCTGTCTGTCAGGATCGAGACCGACCTCGCGGGGGTGCGTGCCGCGCAGTGGGACGCCCTCGATCACGGCGGCAGCCCGTTCTTGGAGTACGGATTCTTGCGCGCGTTGGAGCGCTCCAAGTCAATTGGGGACGCGGCCGGCTGGGCTCAGCACTACATCCTGGTCGAACGGGGTGTGGGCGACGAGGTCGAACTCGTCGGAGCCGTAGCAGCGTTTCTCAAGGATCACTCGTACGGCGAGTACATTTTCGACTTCGGGTGGGCGCGCGCGGCTCAGCGGTCTGGGGTCCCTTACTATCCCAAGCTGGTTATCGCCGCGCCCGTGACCCCGGCGACCGGCCGGCGGATCCTGCTCGCACCAAGCCTCGCGCCCGACGACCGCTTGCAGGTCACCCAGCTCTTGATCGCCGCGGTGCGTGAGCTGGCGGATGTCTTGGACGTCGGCTCGGTGCACTGGTTGTTCTGCACCGAGTCGGAGACGGGCGAGCTGGCGAACGCGGGGTTCATGCCGCGGGCCAGCTTTCAGTTTCACTGGAAGAACGCGGGCTACGCAGACTTCGACGCGTTCCTGGCCCAGCTTTCGTCCCGCAAGCGCAAGCAGATCCGCAAGGAGCGGAGGCGGGCGCTGGACGCCGTCGATGGGGCCGTCGAGTTCGTGCCCGGTCACGCGCTCAGCGATTCGGACGTGCAGACGCTCGACGGCTTCTACCGCCGGACCTGTGCGATGCACGGAGGCCAGGACTACCTGCAGCCCGGGTTCTTCGAGACACTCCGCGAGACGCTGCCCAATCGCATGCTGTTTGCGCGGGTCAAGCAGCAGGGAGCGACGGTCGCGGGGGCGCTGTACCTGCAGACCGAGTCGGCACTGTACGGTCGATACTGGGGTTGCGCGGCCGAGATCCCGTTTCTCCACTTCGAGACGGCGTACTACGCGGGGGTGGAGCGCTGCATCGACCGCGGGCTTGCTCTGTTTGAGGCGGGCGCCCAAGGGGAGCACAAGCTCCTGCGGGGATTTGTGCCCTCAGCGACGTACAGCAACCACTGGATCCGGCATCGCGGCCTCTCCAATGCTGTGCGGCGCTCGCTGCGAGACGAAGCGCGGTCGCTGCCGTCCTACATGCGCGAGCTGGGTAAGTACGCCCCGTTTCGGCGCGGCAACGACGGCGAGTTGCTGCCGATGGAGCCCGCGCCCGATGACGGCGCAACGACTCCGGAGACGGCCGAGACGGAGGGGGAGCCGATCGCCATCGAGGCCCAGCCCGCCCGCGAAATCGGCGAAGAAGGCACGCAGTAGGCGCGCGCGGCCCCGCGCCGGTTGAGGAGATCTCCGCCGCGAGCCGCCGAAACGGCCCAAATGGAAGCTTCCGGGCCCGGTATGCGTACGGGGGGTTCGAAAGCTCGCGTGTGCAGCGGGCCTGCGGATAAGTTGCGGTGCCTGCCCGGGATCGCAGGTGCGCAGCCAGTCCGATGCTGTTTCCCACCCTCGACTACCTGCTCTTTGTCTTGCCGGTGCTGGTCCTGTTCTGGGCTGTCGCACACCGGCCGGGCGCGCGGGTATTGCTGCTGCTGGCGGCCTCGTACTTCTTCTATATGGCGGGGCCCAAGACGACCCCGCTACCGACGCCTTGGTACTTCGTCGGTCTGCTCGTCACGTCGACTGTGCTCGACTTTGTCTGCGGGCATCAGATCTACGCCCGCAGTGCGGCGGCGAGCAGTGCCGACGGCGCAACCGCTCGGGCAGCCCGGCGCGTGCGCAACGGATATCTCGCCGCAAGCGTCGTCGGGAACCTCGGGTTGCTCGGGTACTTCAAGTACACCGACTTCTTCCTCGCGACCGCGACCGACATCGCTGGGGCGCTGGGGCTGTCGTGGGCGGCGCCCTCGCTTCACATCGCGCTGCCCCTGGGGATTTCGTTCTACACGTTCCAATCCCTCAGCTACACGATCGACATCTGGCGCGGCCGCCTCACCCCAGAGCGCTCGTTCCTCCGCTTCGCGCTCTTTGTCACGTTTTTCCCGCAGCTGGTCGCAGGCCCCATCGTCCGCGCCAGCGAGCTGCTGCCCCAGCTTCGCCGCCGGCCCAAGCTCAACGCGGTGCGCCTCGAGGAGGGGCTGTTTCGGATCCTCAAGGGGCTGGGCAAGAAGGTCATCTTGGGAGACTGGCTCGCGGGCCACTTCACCGACGCGGTCTTCACCAATCCCGGGGCGTATACCTCGGCCGAGATCATGGTCGCCCTGTATGCGTTCACGCTGCAGCTGTACGCCGACTTCTCCGGCTACTCCGATATCGCTATCGGCACCGCGCGCCTGCTCGGCTTCGACATTCCGGAGAACTTCGATCGTCCCTACCAGTCGCGGAACCTCGGCGAGTTCTGGCGACGTTGGCACATGACGCTGTCGACGTGGCTGCGCGACTATCTGTTTTTTCCGTTGGGCGGCAGCCGCGGCGGACCGGTGCGCACGTACTTCAACCTGTGGCTGACCATGTTCCTTGTTGGGATGTGGCACTACAAGACCGGCACCAGCTGGAACTTCGTCATCTACGCCAACCTCCATGGCTTGGCGATGCTGTTCAACCGCTGGAACCGCACCCGCGACCGCTCCCTCCCCGTGGTCCGCAAGACGATGACGTGGGGCGCGGCAATGCTGGCCCTGGGCGTCAGCTGTACCGCCCTCGGGCACGTTGCGCTCGGGCTCCCGTTTTACTCGGCCGTCGGGCTCGGGGGATTCAGCGTCGCGATGTTCCTGCTGGTCGCCGTGCTGCCCACGACCGGGTCGCCGCTCAACACCGCGCTCCACATCGGACTCACGTTCCACTTCACGGTCTTGTCGCGGATCTTCTTCCGGGCGCCCGACTTCGCGACGGCTTCTGAGCTGTGTCAGCGGTTGCTGTCGTGGGACGGCCGCTTGCTCCGGCCCGACCTATTGCCATGGGGCTTGTGGGCGGTCTTGGTGTTTGGTCTCGCGTACCACTGGACCCCAAAAACCTGGGTCGACGGTCGATTGTGGCGATTGTTCGCACGTGTGCCCGGGCCCGTGCTGGGCGTCTTGTTTGCCGCGATGGCGCTGGCGCTCATGCGTATTCTCGACGGCAGCCCCAAGGCCTTCGTGTACTTCCAGTTCTGAGCCCGTGCCATGACCGACGACGTGCCAGCACCCGATGACCCAGCCGCGATGGCCCGCGCTTCCGCGGACGTAGGGCTGCTCGACGTTGCCGAGGCTGACGCGGATCGAGTCGAGCTGGATGGCGACGAAGAGGACACGTCGCCGTACGCGGCGGGCACGTTTGCGAAGGTCGGATCGGGGATGGCGGTGCTGGTCGCGTTGGTCGCGGCGCCCTACGCCGCGCCGGATCTCGATGCCAAGCTCGCGCGCAGCGTGGGGGTGTGTTCGGAGCCCGAACCCGGGGTAGCCGCGGACGACTGCAGTTTTGCGCGCGCGTGGCTGCCCGGAGAGCCCGTACCGTTCTGGAACGTGATCGGCCGGGAGCTCATGGGCGAGGGGGCCGTCGAAGAGGAGGCGGCCGCACAGGTCGAGGAGACACAAGAGCTCGCTGCCGCGCTGCTGGATCGGGACGACACAGACGTCCCGCTGCCGGACAAAGTGATCGTGACGCCGCCCACCGATGGCACGACCGACGCGCCGCCGCCGTACACACCGCACGAAGACGACGGGCTCGAGGTCCCGCGGGCGCTCGAGCTGCCCAGCGGCGATGCGCTCGACCCGTTTTTTGCCGCCCTGGCCCGAAGTGACATCGGGTACGAGGGGGCCATCACTCGGGTGAGTCAGTGGGGCGACTCGGTCATGTCCGCCGACAACGTCACGTCCGCGCTGCGAACCTCGATGCAGCGTCGGTTTGGCGACGCAGGCCACGGGTTCCACTTGCTGGCCCCGCCCAACAACAGCTACCGCCACCGCGGCATTCGGTTCAAAACCTCGGAGTGGCAGCACTGCTACATCATCAACAAGTGCAAGCCCGACGCGCACTTTGGCTTTGGCGGCACGACGGTGTGGTCGGGTGGCGGGGCGCAGTCGGTGTACCGCACGGTGCAGGACGCCGCGTTTGGGCGCAGCTGGTCGCGCGCGGAGCTTTGGTACGCGGAGCAGCCTGCGGGCGGAAAGATTCGCCTCGACCTGGACGGAGGCGAGCCCACGTTTGTGCAGACGCGCGGCGAGGCGCTTACCGATCGCTGGTTCACCTTGGCGATGGAGGATGGGCCGCATCGCCTCAAGGTCAAGGCGGCGGGAGAGGGGCGGGTGCGCATGCACGGCATTGTGTTCGAGCGCGACGTTCCGGGCGTCGTCTGGGATGGGATGGAGCAGCTGGGCGCCTTCACCAGCCGCATGATGTATTTCGACGAGGCTCACCTGCGCGCGCAGGTCGAGCACCGCGACCCAGACCTGCTCGTGTTCATGTTCGGGGGCAACGATCTGACCCTCAGTGCACGCAACGTCGCCCGGTACGAGGACATCTGGAAGGATGCACTCGAGCGCTTTCGCGGGCCGGCCGACGGCGTCGATGGGGTCCCCGCCCGCCCGTGCCTGCTGATAGCGCCCGTCGATCACGGCAAGCGGAAGGGCCAACAGATCATCAGTGATCCTGCGGTCGCGGAGATTGTCTCGCGTCAGCGTCGAGCCGCGCTCGCGGCTGGCTGCGCGTTCTTCGATACGCCAGCCGCCATGGGAGGCGAGGGCGCTGCGGGCCGTTGGCGCAAGGCCGACAAGCCCCTGATGGCAGGCGACCTGGCCCACCTGACCCATGCGGGCCAGAAGGTCATCGGGCACTACGTCTATCTCGCGTTGATGGCTGAGTACGTGGCGTACCGCGCTCGGTCTCCGGGCGCGTCACCCTCGCCGTAGCGCGCTACCACTCGCCGAGGACATCGACGAGCTCGGGGGCGAGTGCTTCGAGCTGCTCGACTGTGCCGTCCACCTCGCGGCCCGGCACTTCGATCGTGAGCAGCACGCACCCCTGCCGGATCCGAGGCTCGAGCGCGCGGAGGACTGGCTTGGCGAGGCGGGTCCCCGCCTGCATGGCGCCAACGAGGCCCATGAGCACGCCCGTGACCGTGCCCATCCCAAGGCCCATCGCTGTGCCCATCCCGACCATGAGGTCCAGGGCTCCGACGATCCCTCCGGTGGCACCGATCAGCACGCCGCCGCCGACCATCGCGTACAGCAGGTTCCGTCCGAACTCCGTGGCGGGGTCGGGCAGCTCGTTGCCCTCGAGCGGGGCACGGGCGAACAACTGGGCGACGCGCGGATCCCCTTTGGGTTGAGCATCGCGCAGGGCGGCCGCTGCCGTGTCGGCGCCGGCCTGGTCGGGGAACAGTGCAAAAACTACCGAGGACATCATGCACACTGGGGCGGCGACGCGGCGTACCCCGACCATCCGGGGGGGCGACCGCCGTCATACCTGTTTTGCAGGCCGTTTTCGACGGTCCGCGTGCGCTTGACCGCCGCTGTGCGGTACGGGCCGTGCAGCTCTTCAATCCCGCGGCTGTAGGCCCCTGGAGCCCGAACGACACAAGCGTTGTCGGTCGGGGTTGACACTGACAACGGACGCCCCAAGTTGCCTGCGAACCCGGCAGCCGCGACGCGCGGTGACGGTCTGAACCAGTCCTTCAAGGCACACAAAGTGCCAAGGATTGCGAGCAGACCCACCCCTTCGCAACTCCCGGAAACCCGCAACCCCTGCGGTCGGTCGTGCGACCGACCTTCCCAAACGACGAGCAAGTCATGTCCAATCTCCACCGTTTCGATCCGTTCCTCTCCGTCATCAACCCCCTGTTCACCGCGGGCGCGCCCAAGCGTCGCCAGCCATCGGCTGGGTTCTCGCCACGCTTCGAGGTGCTGGAGACCTCGGGGAGCTTCGAGCTGGTCGCTGACCTTCCGGGAGTTTCCGAAGATGTGCTTGAGATCAGCGTAGAGGGGCGAGAACTCTCCGTCAGTGGCTCGCGTACCAAGCCTGAGTTGGCCGAGGGCGATGCACTTCACCTCCGCGAGCGTGCATTCGGTTCCTTCTCCCGCCGCTTCACGCTCCCCGACGAGGTCGACGCCGAGGCGATCGCCGCTTCGCTCGAGCACGGCGTGCTGACCCTCAAGATTCCAAAGCTGCCCGAAACCCAAGCGAGGAAGATCCCGATCCGAACCCGAAGAATCAGCGACACCGCCTAGCCGTCGGTCGGATCTGCGGACTTCGCGCAGTTGACGCCACCCCCACCCGCCCGCGAATGCCCTGTCAGGGCCTCGCGGGCGCTGCTTTTCGAAATATTCGAAGTTTCATGCAAACGCGAGGTCCGGCGGTCGACAGGGGTAGCGAACATGGCCGCACACGCCCCCTCGTTTCTCTCTCTCCTGCCGACCCCTGATGTCCTCGCGTCCAAAGAGGACGAGCCGAACATCCAGGAGCAGCCGGAGGCAGAGCCTTCGGCAGACCCGACTGAGCCAGAACCGTGCGAACCAGAGCTGGTCGCCGTGGTCGAGGCCGTGCAGGCGGCGCTCGCGGAGCGAGGGCTCGCCCGGTCTCTCGCCGTTGCGCGCGCGCTGATTCATCACGTCTACGACGGCGACGTACACAAGTTCCGTACGCGCGAGCGCAAATCGGTGTCGTTGCGGCGCCTGTCCGAGCTTGTGCCCGTAAGCGCTGCGGCGCTTTATCGGTGCCTCTCGGTTCACGAGATCTGGTTGCGTACACGCGGCCACCAGTGGCCCAAGCTAGGGGCGGCGCACTACCGGGCGGTCGAGTCCTTGCTGCCCACGACCCAAGCCCCGTGGCTGGCCCGCGCCGCCGCGAACGGGTGGTCCGCAGCTCGACTTCGCGAGGCGGTTCTGGCGTCGGGGGTTCGCGTGGCCGATCGCGGCGGGCGCCTTCCAGAGCACCCGGTCGCGCGTCTTGTCTCACGGCTCCATCGCGAGCTCGGCATCGTCGATTCGATCGCCGGTTGCCTCGACGTACACCCCGATCAGCGCCAGGCCATGGCAGCCCTAGCCGACCGCCTCGAGGAGGCCGCCGCTCGGTGTCGTAGCCATGCGGCGCGGTTGCGCGAGTCGGTTCGCGGGGCCAACCGCGTTGGCGTCCCCGTTCCGTTCTCGCTCACCCACGACGTTAATGTCGCGGAGCCCTCGACGGGCGGCTGAGCGTGGCGCGCCCGTAGCCAGCGACGCATGCGCGACCCAGTCGTCGCGCGCACCGCTGCGGTCCGCGTCAACAATCGCGGCTCGCACAACCCGCTCGTGGTGCCGTGCAGACCGCTCAGTCCTGCGGTTGTTCCGCGAGGGCGCGGGCTCGAACGTCGCGCGCTCAGGAAACACTGCTACGTTGAATGTGAGGTAGCGGTTGAACTTTGCGTTGGGTCCTGACATGGGCCGCGCTGCTCACCGCGGGTTTGAGCCTGGGTTGCCAGCCCCGTTTGCCCGTCGACGCGGTCGGGGTTCGGGTGGCGGTCGGGACCGACACCCCGGTTGAGCTGTGCGCGGGAACACTTGCGGCATTCGATGACCACGTCGGGTTCGTCGAAGAGGAACTCGGGATCACCCGTCCGCCACACGAGATGCTCGACGTCTTTGTCGTCGAGGACACCACGGCTTGGTGCGACGAAGTCGAGGCCTGTTACATCGGCGGCTGGGTCGACGCGACGTTTGTTCCCAAGTCGGCGGCCGACTCGGTGTGGCACGAGCTTGTGCATCAGGTTGTCGCGGGATCCGACATCGGCATGACTGACCGGTTCTTGAGCGAGGGCCTGGCCAGCGCGCTCGGCGACGACTGGTGCCCGCCGACGCCGGAGGCGCAGTGGTCGACCACGCCGCTGCCCGAGCTTTTGGGGCGGCCCGACGTGGCGTTTGAGGATTACCCGCGAGCGGCCGCGTTTATCGACTTTGTCCGGGATCGATACGGGACCGACGCCCTGGTGGAGCTTGTTCGGTGCGTGCACCGAGGCGATGCGCTGCCCGCAGTTCAAAGGTGCTTCGAGCGGGTCTTTGAGCGCAGCGTGGAGCAAGTCGGCCGCGAGTTCGAACTTGCCGCGACGCCGCACCACCCCAATGCCGCGCTGTGTCGCGGCCCCGTGGAGCGGTGGTCCAGCGACACGTGGACGCGCGAGGTTCGTTTGGCGTGCGATGACCCGGAGGTCGTCAACACATTTACCGCCGCACAGTCTCGGGAGCGCTCGCTCTTGCTGGAGATCCCCGAGCCGGGCTGGTACGCGCTGTCGCTGAGAAGTGACGGGGACGCGCGCGTGGACCTCGAGCCATGCTTTTGCGCGACCGCGGCCACGGGCGTCCAAGCTGACCACACAAGCGGAAGCGTCTGGGTTGGCCAAGCAGGCACCCATCGCGTGGTCGTGACCACCGACGACGGCTCCGCGAGTCGGGCCGATCTCGTGATGACCCGCAGCGAGCGCAAGCTGTCCCCACCCGTCTAGCGCGGCTGGGGTGGCGCCGAGGCCCAAGATGAGGGACGCTGCGTACTTGGCAGCGCGCACACAAGCCCAGGCCGAATTCCTGCGCATGGTGCCGGTCGGCACCCGGCCGACCATTGTCGAGATGTTGCGGCAGCCGGCGATCAGCCTCGAGGGGCTCCGTGCGCAAGTCCACGAGCACGCGCTCGAGTACATCGCCGAAAGCGAGGTGCGCCGCGATCTCGACCCGGCGTTGGCCCATGGGCTCGAGGCCGCGTGTGGCCAATTACTCGCGCTGGTCGAGGCGGGGTTGCCCGACGACGAGCGGGCCATCGTTCAGGCGGCGTGCGAGTACTTCGTCTTTGACGACGATCTGGACGACGACTTCGACGGGATTACCGGGCTCGACGACGACGCGGAGGTCGTCAACGCCGCGCTGTCGGTGTTTGGACTCGCGGCGTCGGCGATCAAGATCGGGTAGTCGGACCCGCGGATCGCGACCCTCGCTTCGGCCGCTCAGCCCTTGACGCCACCCGAAGCCAGCCCCGCCACAAGATGGCGTTGGGCCAAGTAGAACAGCGCCATCACGGGCACCGACACCATGATCGCGCCTGCCGCGAACTTCTCCCATTGAGCGTCGTACTCGCCGATGAAGCGCTGCAGCATGACCGGCAGCGTGTACATCGACTCGTCATCCAGGAGCGTGGCCGCGAGGATGAACTCGTTGTACGCACTCATGAACGCAAACAGGGCCGTCACCGCAATGGTGGGCCGCGCCACGGGGAGCACGACTTTGGTGAATGCCTGCCAGCGGGTGGCGCCATCGACCATCGCGGCCTCCTCGAGCTCGACGGGGATCGCCTCAAACGCGGCCCGCAGCTGGAAGATGGCAAACGGCACGGACGTGCTCGCGTAGCAAAGCACCAGTCCGGTTCGCGAGTTCAACAGCGAGAGCGCATCGAGAATCAAGTACAGCGGTATGGCGCTCGCGACCGCGGGGAACATCTGCGTCATCAGCAGCGCGGCCATGCCCGATGCTTTGCCGAAAAACTCGAAGCGGGCGAGCGCGTAGGCTGCGGGAAGGGCGATGCCGATCCCGACGCCCGCGGTCGCCAGGGCGACGACCAACGAGTTGAGGAGCTGGCGGCCAAAGAGCCACACCTCTCCGTCGGGCGTCGTCTTGCTGGCCCCCGCCACACTCTCGAAGTGCGACAGCGTCGGGTCCAGTGGCATCGGCAGCGCGGTGGCTTCGGGGGCGGGCGTCCCGGACAGGGCAAGCGCGATAACCCAGAGCACGGGATACAGCGCAAACGCGACCGCACCGAGCAGCAACGCATGCACGGCCACACGTTCGAGCACGCGTGTGGGTCCGGGCTTCATGCCTCCTCCTCGCCGCCGCGGCCCGAACCCGACCAACCACCGCGCGCTCGATTGAGCACTCGCGTGGTGATCAGCAGCATCACAAAGATGAGGACGGCGTATGCGGCCGCATATCCGTACTGTGCCTCGCGTGTGAACGCCCAGCGATACGCCTCGCTGACGAGGATGTCGGTCGTCCCGTCGGGGTCACCTCCCGAAACGAGGAACACGACGTTGAACATGTTGAACGTCCAGATCGCGCCTAGCGTGACGGCGGGAAGCATTGTGGGCGCGATGATCGGCAGGGTGACCCGCCGCAGTCGCTGCCAACGCGTGGCGCCATCGACTTCGGCGGCCTCGAGCACGTCCTTGGGCACGGCCGTGAGCGCCCCGATCGTCACGACCATCATGAACGGGAAGCCCAGCCAGACGTTCGTGGCCAGGTTGGCGGCGAATGCGGTGGAGAACCGCGAAAACCAGGAGATGGGCTCGATGCTGGTGCCGAGCACGTCGTTGATCGTGTGGATGAATCCCGTGATCGCGCCAAACTGGCGATGGAACATGCCCTTCCAAGCCAGCGCGGTGACGTAGTTGGGAACCGCCCACGGGACGATCAGCGCAACGCGGTAGGCGGCCTTCATGCGCATCAGCGGCCGGGACAAGGCGAGACCCAACGTCAGACCGATCCCGAGATGAAACGCCACGTTGAGCACCGTCCACAGGACGGTCACCGCAAGCACCAAGTAAAACGACCCGCTCGACAGCAGCGGATGGCCGCGTGCGGTGAGAATCTCCGCGAAGTTCGCCAGCCCCACGTAGCGCACTTCGCCTGCGGGCCCCGCAAAGAACGCAGTCGCGGCGCCCACGGTGAGCGGGGCGATGACCAGGATCCCGATGGCGATGACGGCGTGTGCGACGTAGCGATAGGCCGTCTTGGACTGTCGGAGCTTGCGCCGCCCGTCCGGGCTGCCGACACGACGGACCATCACGACCGCGCCCCAAAGGAGCAGCGCGCCCAAAACGACGAGCATTGGGGCGGGCGAGCGGGGATCCGGCGGGGGACGGAGCACGTCGTCGAACCGACGCCGTGCTTCCTCGAGCGCAGCTGTAGCGTCGGTATCGCCCGCGAGGACTTTGCGGATCGCTTTGCGGGCGGGCTCCCAGACCGAGCGCATCGCAGCGACGTTGGGCATCGGCACGGCATGCTCGGCCTGGGCTGCGAACGCGCGTAGCAACGCGTCGTCGCCCGGGATCGCAACGTCGTTGCGGGCCGGAACGGTGCGCGCACGCTCTTGGCGTCGCTGGGCGGCCGATGCGGAGGCCAGGTGGGCGGCCAAGCGGCGTACGTCCTCCCGCTCGGCGCCGTGCGGCGACAGCATCAACGCCTCCACAGTCACAAACGGCTGCATCGCCGCGCCCGTCTCCGCGATGCGCGGAAGGGCGTGGACTTCGTACGCCAACTCAGACCCCAGATCGGCGGCGAGCCACGGTCCGCTGATCGCGAACGCCGACTTGCCCGAGCGGAACAAGTTGCTGACGAGTGCCCCGTCGGTGTCGCGAGGGACGGCGCCGCTGTCGAGCAGCCGCATCACGAGGGCGAGGGAGGCCTCTGCCTCCGGGCCCACGAAGCCGAACTGTCCTTGCTCGGTGAGCATCTGTCCGCCATACGCATGCAGGATCGACGCGTGCGCGTATGGGTTGCGCGCTTCGTACGCGAGCGCAAAGACACCGTCCTGCAGGGTGTCCGTCAACGCGAGGAAGTCCTCGAGCGTCTCGGGCGCACGCTCTGCGAGGGCCGTGTTGCGGTACAGCGCGACGCACTTGAGCCCGATTGGGATGCCCCACCGCGCCTCGTCGCTCGAGACGGCGGTGAGCGCGACCTCTTGGTACAAGGCGGGGTCCAGCGCGTGACCCACGGGCGCTAGGATCTTGCGGCGCCGATAGTCGCCGATCCGCTCGTGCGAATCGATGAACAGGTGCGGCCCCTCGCCGCGTGGGATCGCGGCCCCGAGCTTGTTGGCCATCGAGTCGTAGGCCAGCGGTAGGACCTCGACCGGGGTGCCATCCCACTCCTCGACCAGGGCGGCCAGCGTGGCCTCTTCCTCGCCGCCCACGACGTAGGCGTGCCACAGCCGGATCGGCTCCGCGTTGGCGACGCCGGGCCACAAGAGCCCCAGCAAGAGCACGACCCACAGTGCGGGCCAGCGCTCTGGCGTCCGCGGCATGGTCTGCAGCGTTCGTGGCATCGGCGTCTCCGCCGGATGCTTAGGCGGATCGCCTGGTTTGGCAAGCCTCGACGCGCGGTGAGTCCGGATGGGAGGCGGTACCGGTCGAGAGCGTGCGCACACGTTGGGGGCGCTACTCGGGCTCAAACCGACGGACCGGGCGCCCAGACAGCTTGGTGTAAGCCACGGGTGCTGGCGCCTCTGCGATGACGGTGTGGTCAGGGGTCTGGGCGGCGTTTTGCGGTGCGCTCGCGATGACCGTACCCGAGGGCGCGGCGTGAACCGGCTCCTCGAGAGGCTGGGGCGGGGCGTAGCCTGGGTCCTGGCCGGGATCGAAGTCGAGCGTGCCCGACACGCGGCTGATTACAGACGACGTTACGCGGTCTTCGGCGGCGGCCGCGGCGTACAACGCCCGCAAAAACGCGCCGACGTCTCGATAGCGCTCCGCCACATCCACCGCCAAGGCGCGCTTGAACACCGCGTCCACCGTATTGGGCACGTCGAGACCCAGCGTCCGTGGGCTGGGGCGCCGGTTTCGGTCTTCGCTCGCGGCCTGAAGCGCCTCGAGGGTATGGCCCTGCATGACGGGGCCGTAGCCCGCCATCAGCTCGATGAGCACGAGGGCAACCCCGAAGACGTCCGTCCAGGGGCCGATCAGTGGGTCGTCCCCGCGAAACTGCTCCGGGGCCGCGTAGTTGGGCGTCATGAACAGCACGCCCGGGCGGGGCATGCTGGTTTCGCCGCGTCGGCTCAGCTTGGCCAGGCTGAGATCGAGCAGCCGGATGGGTGCATCCGGGGTAAGCGTATCGGCGCACACAAAGAAGTTGCTGGGCTTGATGTCGCGGTGGGCCAGACCCAGCTGATGCGCAGCGGCAAGGACCTCGAGCGGTGCGGCCATCAGGGCGAGGGCCTCGGTCGCCGTTCGCCGAAATCTCCCGCGTTCGGCGTCTAGCATGGCTTCTAGGGTCTTGCCCGCCAGCCACTCGAGGATGACGCAAGGGATCTCGGTGCCGTCATCCATCTCCATCCAGCCGCCGCCGAGCGGTCGAGCCAGGCCCTCGTAGGACCGACTGAGGCGACCGACATCGCGACCGACTCGAACAAAGGCGTCGCGGACGTTGTGCTGCAGTGCTTTGGAGAGGCCGGCGAGCCCCACGTAGCATTTCAGCGCGCCATGCCGGCCGTCCGTCTCGCGTCGGACTCGGTAGACGTGGCTCAGCGCACCCACGTGCACCAGTCGCTCGATGCGCCATGACCCACGGAGGGTCTGCCCGATCAGCTCGAGCGGATCAGAAGCGTCCACGCCCCAATCGTACCAGGCTGCATCGCGGGACAGAGCGCGGGTGGTGCTGTATCCTCGGCGCCCCCCGGTACAAACGCGATGAGTCAGATCGAACACTACGAGTTGAACACCACGGATCCCGACGCTGCCAAGCAGTTCTACGCCGCCGTTTTCGGCTGGACGTTCCAGGACATGCCGATGGGTCCCGACGCCGTCTACACGATGGTCTCAAGCCCGAAGGGTCCCGTCGGTGGAATCCAGGGACAGCAGGACCCGTCCGCCCCCAGTTCTTGGCTGGGCTACATCGGCGTCGACGACCTCGCCGCGACGATAGCCAAGACTGAAGCGGCCGGCGGCACGAAGGTTGCTGGCGTGTTTGATGTCCCCAACATGGGCAAGTACGCCGTGGTCGCAGACCCGACCGGTGCGGTGCTCGGTTTGTGGGAGTCGGCCAACAAGCCCGAGCCCGCCACGAAGAAGAAGGCGGCCAAGAAGAAGACCGCCAAGAAGAAGACCGCCGCCAAGAAGAAGGCTGCCAAGAAGGCCGCTCCGAAGAAGGCTGCCAAGAAGGCTGCTCCGAAGAAGGCTGCCAAGAAGGCTGCTCCGAAGAAGGCTGCCAAGAAGGCTGCTCCGAAGAAGGCTGCCAAGAAGGCCGCTCCGAAGAAGGCTGCCAAGAAGGCCGCGCCAAAGAAGAAGGCCGCTCCGAAGAAGGCTGCCAAGAAGGCCGCTCCGAAGAAGGCTGCCAAGAAGAAGACGGCCGCCAAGAAGAAGAAAAAGTAGCGAGGCGGCTCGCATCCGAAGCCTCTGGCCGCACGGTCGGGGGCTTTTTCAATTGTCGACATCGAGCGCGGGCCCAAACGCAAAAAGGAGCCACCGACCTGAGTCGGGGCTCCTTGTTTGTTGGGTCCGTGCTGACTAGCGCTGCCGGTACGTGATCCGACCGCGGGTCGGGTCGTACGGCGACACCTCGATGGTGACGCGGTCGCCGAGCACGACGCGGATACGGTGCCGACGCATGCGGCCCGCCAGCTTGGTGATCACGTTGTGGCCATCGCCTACGTCCACGCGGAACGTACCGCCCGTCAGTACCTCGACGATGGTCCCCTCAAATTCGATCGCGTCTTCGCTACCCATGCTAGGCGCGAGGGAAGTAACCGGGCACGGTGCTCGGGCGCAAGGCCTTGGGACGAATTTCTGGCCGGACGAGGCGGATAAGTTGATCCGGTCGGCAAAAACGGCCTTGAACGGCTCAAAACAACGCCAAACGCGGAGGCGGCGGGATCTCACCCACGGGCGTGTTCCGCAGCAGGGGTCGTGATGGGAGCCCGGGCTCAAGGGGCGGAGGGGGACCGGAGACTTGCCCCGGAGTCCGCGGCAAACAGGTGGAGGTCGGTGATTCGGAGTGCGACTGGAGCGCCGCGCTCGACGCCCAGCCCCGCGTCGAGGCATGCGATGAACGGCTGGCCGGCGACGGTCGCGTGCAGTTGGATGTCTGGCCCGAGCGTCTCGACCAACGCCACCTCGGTCTGAAACCCGCTCTTGGGCGCTGAATCGGCGCCCAAGAGCTCGACATCGTGCGGCCGAATGCCCGCGGTGACCTTGTCGCCTGGGTGCAGCCCCGTGAACTGCTCGGGGGCTTCGATGGCGACGGCGACCCCATCCGAACCAGAGCCCAGCACGACGCTGAGCCCCCCGTCCCCCTGGGCGAGCTCGCCCTCGAGGAAGTTCATCGACGGACTGCCTACAAAGCTCGCCACAAAGCGATTGGCGGGTCGTTGATAGATGTCCATCGGTCGCCCCGTCTGCTGCACAACGCCTCCGTCGAGCACAAAGAGCTGGTCGGCCAACGTCATGGCTTCGACCTGATCGTGGGTGACGTACACGCTGGTCGCTCCGAGCTGGTCGTGCAGTCGGCGAATCTCCACCCGCACCTGATTGCGGAGCGCTGGATCGAGGTTGGACAGCGGCTCGTCGAACAAGAACAGGCCTGCCTGCTTGGCGACCGCGCGCCCCATGGCGACCCGCTGCCGCTGCCCGCCCGAGAGCGCGCGTGGGTAGCGATCCAGGAGGTCTTCGAGCCCGAGCATGGCCGCAACCTCGTCGACCCGCCCGGCGATGACACTGGCGCTGAGCTTGCGGAGCTTGAGCCCAAACGCAATGTTGTCGCGCACGGTCATGTGCGGGTACAGGGCGTACGACTGAAACACCATCGCGAGGTCACGCTCCCGCGGCGGGACTTCGGTGACGTTCTTGTCGCCAAACCAGATCTCGCCGGTCGTGACCTCCTCGAGGCCGGCGAGCAAGCGCAGCAACGTGGACTTGCCGCACCCGCTGGGCCCCACCAGGACGGCAAACGCCCCGTCGGCTATCTCCGCTTCGATCCCATGAAGGACGCGGGTGCTTCCAAAGCTCTTGGTGACGTCGTTGAGGACGATCGAGACCATGGTCGCCCCCGGGTTGCCTACAGACCGCCGACGAACTCGGCCGCGGGCACGAGCAACGCCGCCTGCATGGGCGCGAGGATGATGTCGAGCGAGCCATCCTCGGCGACGAAGTACGAGCCGTTGTCGGCCGCGAGCGCGTCGATGAGCTCTGTCCCGGGCGGCGCGGTGACGAGCATCTTGCTCTCGTCGTTTCCGGGCGCGCTGGCGTGGGATTGGTGGGTGTTGAACACCATCAAGACGTACGAGCCGCCGGCATCCGCGCCGAGTCGCTCGTACGCGAAGATCCCCGCGTCGGGCTCCTCGCCCGTGTTCGCAGTCGACCACACGATGTTCACCAGCCCGCGCCGCAGCGCGACGTAGGCTCGGCGCATCGCAAGCAGACGCTTGATCCACTCAAACGTCGGACCGGTCGTGGCGAATCCCGAATCCCACATCCGTTCGCGGTTGGCGGGGTCGTTGCCACCGGCGAAGTCCTGCTCGGTGCCGTAGTAGATGCACGGGATGCCCTGCGCCGTGATGATGAACGCCAGTGCGTTGTTGAGCAGCGACTTGCGGACGTCGGACTCGCGCTCCCGCACGTTGAACAGGAACCGCGAGACGTCGTGGTTGTCCAGGAAGTTGATTGGGATGTCCGCGGGCGAGTGACCGACGCCCAGCGTGTTGGCCTCGGTGCCCCAAGTCGTGGGCCGGCTATCCCACAGCGCCGCGATGCGGTCGGTGGACTGCGCATCGGTGAAGACATCGCGCACGGCTTGGAAGTGCTGCGAGAAGTAAAAGACGCTGTCGACCTGATCGCCCGTGATCGGCTGGCCGTCCGGAGCGCAGGCTTGCTCGTCCTGAAGCTGCTCCTCATCGGAGGGGTCGGCGCCGACGGGCGCACCCACCAAGTTCTGCAGGTCGGCCTCGCCGAGGATGTCGTGGCGCGTGAAGCTGCCCAGCAGCGGGTCGCGGCCGTCAAAGACCTCGCCGAACATCAAGAAGTTGGTCTTGCCCCCATCGGCAAGCCGTCGCCGCACGCGCTGAGTGAAGTAGCGCCAAAACTCGTACTCGACGTGCTTGAGCGTATCGATGCGGAATCCGTCGGCATCGGTGCGCTCGATCCAGCCCGCGTAGATGTCGACCATCGACTCTTTGACGTCGCAGCGGCTGGTGTCGAGGTCTTTGAGCCCGCCCGGAAAGTCGCCGTGCAGCAGCTGGTCCGGGTCTTCGAAGTTCACCGTGCGCCCGCGGCGGTTGTAGACCGCAGGGTCCTGGTACAGCGCGGGCTCAGGCGGGATGTGGTTGGTGGCTGGGTCCCACTGGAACACGGCGGGCGCAGGGCCTGCCTCGCCCAGTGATGTGAACGCTTGCACACCGCGCGGGTCGAAATCGGGGTCGTACTCGGTCGTGTGCAGGACGGGCGAGTCCTCGCCGTTGCCGCCGATGTTGATGTCGGCCACGCCGTTGAGATTGATGTCGTAGTAAAACGCCTGCCCAACGTGATTGGTCACGATGTCGATGATGACCTTCATCTCGCGGTCATGGGCCGCTGAGACCAGGCTGCGGAGCGCCTCGATATCCCCGAAGAACGGGTTGGTGGCCTCCATGTCTTGGGCCCAGTACCCGTGGTAGCCGTCGACGTTGGCGTCGGTATAGACGTTGCGAACGACGGGCGAGATCCACAGTGTCGTCACGCCGAGATCGGCGAGGTACCCCAAGCGGTTCTCGAGACCCCGCCAGTCGCCGCCCTGGTGCCGTGCCAAGTCATCGAGCTGCACGAAGGTGTCGTTGCCGTGCTCTGCGTTGTCGAACCTGTCGACCAGGACCTGGTAGATCACCTCGTCGCGCCAGTCGTCGACATGGGTGTCCATGTTGAGCGGTGGCTGGTCCAGCG
>Ga0316189_10001162_pt1 | contig 26128 bp, 34 predicted proteins | sample LowCovwburrow_MG_FD_204930 | JGI IMG/M metagenome (GOLD analysis project Ga0316189, IMG submission 204930) | Coastal sediment microbial communities from Maine, United States - Lowes Cove worm burrow | ecosystem: Environmental > Aquatic > Marine > Coastal > Sediment | place: USA: Maine... | reverse complement strand
ATTGCAGGGCCGATTGCAGGGCCGATTGCGGGGCCGATTGGAGGATGTGAAATGAGACCATATGAGATCAATGTTAGATTGCGGGGCCAATTGGAGGATGTGAAATGAGACCATGTGAGATCAATGTTAGATTGCGGGGCCAATTGCGGGACCAATTGTATGACCAATTGCGGGACCAATTATATAACCAATTGCGGGGCCAATTGCGGGGCCAATTGTGGGACCGACGGGGGACCCGATTGCGGGGCAAATTGTGGGACCAATTGTATGGCCAATTGCAGGGCCGATTGCATTACAGATTGGAGGATGTGAAATGAGACCATATGAGATCAATATTAGATTGCGGGGCCAATTGCGGTACCAATTGCAGGACCAATTATATAACCAATTGCGGGACCAATTATATAACCAATTGCGGGGCCAATTGCGGGGCAAATTGTGGGACCAATTGTATGGCCAATTGCAGGACCAATTGCATTACAGATTGGAGGATGTGAAATGAGACCATATGAGATCAATGTTAGATTGCGGGGCCAATTGCGGGACCAATTGTATGGCCAATTGCAGGGCTGATTGCATGATGTGGAATGAATACTTTGACGGTATATACAGGTATAAAGACATAAACAAAAAAACAGGAAAGAAGGAAAAACTCATGGAAATTACAGAAAAAATGATCGATGAAACAGCTGCACGTTGCGTTAAGTCCGGGCTTGATACTTTTTATGGGGAGAATGATGTCCCTTTTATTGAAAAACAAACTCGTGCGTATGTAAAAGAAGTGACCGGGGTCAAACTGAAAAAAATGCATAGTGTGCGGGGGATGCGGGAACTACGTGCTATAGGCTTGGATTACTCTATTTTTGATACGAGTTTCGCTCTCCGGGCGCACAAGGACTTTATGGCATTTGAAGAACTGTTCAGCTCGGACCCGAAATTAGACCAGGCGAAACAGGAGCTCAATAAAACAGTGGGGCTGACACAATGTTTTATCGCATTTTTCAACAATCACGATTTTGCGATAATGGACCCCCCAATTGAGCATCACATAATTAATGATTACCCCGGGACAAGGGATATGATGCTGCATAATGAAAATGGGCCGGCTATCCTGTATGCAGATGGGTCCTGTATGTATGCTCTGTGGGATATAAAAGTGGATGCCAGGTGGGTTACCACACCTGCGGATCAACTGGACCCTACGGAAGTTTTGTCCATCGAAAATGTAGATGAGAGGGCCGTTGTATTGCGACGAATGGGACTACACCGCGCAACTGATGGCGCCGGTATAATGGACGCTGTTAAAGCAAGTGATAACCCCCAGGGTCCGTACAAACTAATGGATTTGGGTCATCTTTTCGAAGGCAACAAAGCCGTGTTTTTGCAAATGACCTGTCCGTCAACAGGCAAAGTACATGTCGAAGGGGTCGACAATGAATGCTCAACAGTTCAGGAGGCTCTTAACTGGCGCTCCGGGACCAGAACAGGTAACTGGAAACCTGCTATTCTGGACGGTGTCCACAATAATGGGGGCCTTTTGGACCAGCGGCAACAGGGTGATCTGCATATGGAATTCCTGTTGAAACTCCCGGAAGGTGGAACTCTGAGAGCCGACAGGCAATTACAGGATGAGAACACCGTGATCCGCCACACCATCGCCACGGGGGATGTATATGACTTCGAAGGATATCAATGTATTGTAACAGATAGCGAAGGCTGTATCACACACCCTGAGCATAATACAGTGCACACTTTCAACGGGGTAACCCGCGTCTGGAACGGCAGGGAAGTAGACCATGTAAACAATATTGTACGAGATCTTCTTGACTGATTGGAGGATGTGAAATGAGACCATATGAGATCAACAGCCATTTGTATGGCCGATTGCGGGACCGATTGGAGGATGTGAAATGAGACCATATGAGACCATATGAGATCAACAGCCAATTGCACGACCAATTGCAGGACCAATTGTGGGACCAATTGCGGGTCCAATTGCGGGTCCAATTGGGGGGCCAATTGCGGGACCAATTGCGGGACCAATTGTATGGCCAATTGTGGGGCCGATTGCAGGGCCAATTGCGGTACCGATTGGAGGATGTGAAATGAGACCATATGAGATCAACAGCCATTTGTATGGCCAATTGCAGGACCAATTGTATGACCAATTGTATGACCAATTGTGGAAACATTTGGATGGCCGATTGTGGGACCGATTGTGGGACCAATTGCGGGTCCAATTGCGGGGCCAATTGCAGGACCGATTGTGGGTCCGATTGCGGGTCCAATTGGGGGACCAATTGCGGGTCCAATTGGGGGGCCAATTGCGGGGCCAATTGGAGGATGTGAAATGAGACCATATGAGATCAACAGCCATTTGTATGGCCAATTGCGGGACCAATTGGGGGGCCAATTGCGGGACCAATTGTGGGGCCAATTGTGGGGCCAATTGTGGTACCGATTGGAGGATGTGAAATGAGACCATATGAGATCAACAGCCATTTGGATGGCCGATTGCGGGACCGATTGCGCGACCAATTGTGGGACCAATTGCGGGTCCAATTGCGGGGCCGATTGCGGGTCCAATTGCGGGGCCGATTGCAGGGCCGATTGCGGGGCCAATTGGATGGCCGATTGCGGGGCCGATTGCGGGGCCGATTGGAGGATGTGAAATGAGACCATATGAGATCAATATTAGATTGAGGTACCGATTGGAGGACCAATTGTATGACCAATTGTATGACCAATTGTGGAAACCTTTGGATGGCCGATTGTGGGACCGATTGTGGGACCAATTTCTGGGCCAATTGCAGGACCGATTGTGGGATGTGAAATGAGACCATATGAGATCAATATTAGATTGCGGGACCAATTGTGGTACCAATTGCGGGACCAATTGTGGTACCAATTGCGGGTCCAATTGCAGGACCACTTGCGATACCAATTGTGGGACCAATTGCGGGACCAATTGCGGGACCAATTGTGGGACCAATTGCGGGACCAATTGTATGGCCAATTGGAGGGCCAATTGCAGGGCCAATTGTGGGGCCAATTGCAGGGCCAATTGCAGGACCGATTGTGGGATGTGAAATGAGACCATATGAGATCAACAGCCAATTGAGGACCCGATTGTGGGGCCAATTGGATATGCAATTGTACGGCCGATTGCAGGACCCATTGCGGGTCCAATTGCAGGACCGATTGCGGGACCAATTGCGGGATGTGAAATGATAATAATTTTGGTTTGACAAGATACATGTACACTGTCACAATAGCTAACTGTTTTGCAAGGAACGCATGATTAATTATTATTTGTCAAGAGGGTATCGCCTAACGCCGTTAACAAAAGGTACTAAAAAACCTATGTCCAGAGACTGGACCAGGGCGGCACTTACAACTCAAAAACAGTTAGACAGATATCCGGGATGTTCCTTCGGCTGGGTTCTGGACGCTGACCATCTAGTCATTGATGTTGACCCCAGAAAAGGCGGACTGGAGGGGTTCCGGAAGATAGCGAACCGGTACGCTAAAGAAAATGGTGTGAAGATCGGGCAGGATTTTCCAATGGTGAAAACTCCCGGCGGGGGAATCCATGTATATACAACGAAACCCGCTGGACTAAAAACACATAAACAGTTGGACAGTATATACAAGGGTATTGATTTTTTATCTATTGGTGCACAGGTTCTCACCGCAGGGGCAAATCACCCGTCCGGGGGTACCTATGAATTTGTTAAGGAATCCCCCTGGGGGAGTGGTCCCGTGCCTGCGCCCCAATGGCTTCTGGACGATATTGCGAAGAACATTGGCGATACCACCCTATCGAGTACAGGATTAAAAAAAGCCACGGACTCTCAGATTAAAGGGATGCTGGAACAGCTCATTCCCGAGGACTTTCGGGACCATGAAACCTGGCTGCAATTGATGCAATCCGTGCACGATGCAAGTGGTGGTGGTGCCCTCGGGGAATTTTTGGAGTGGTCCACCAGTGATCCGGAGTACGCAACCGCCGGCGATGAAATAACAGAACGGTGGAACTCGCTGGAATCGGGTAAAGAAGGAAACATTACAGCGGGCACGCTGTTTAATTTTGTGACTGCACGGGGCGGTACCATACCAGCCCCAACAACTCAAGAGGAAGCCGATACAATCCCTGAGTTGCCTGTCAACCTACCGGACACTGTTGGAGATATCGTACACGACGGCCGTGATTTCCAACAGTGTCCAGTATCCTTTATTTTTGAACAGGTAAATAACCTGCCGCGCAATGCAACGCTTGTGGACCTGCAGTCGGTTTTCAAAATGCTGGCGAATGTATCGAAGCCCGATAAGAACAGATTTCTATCTATCATATCGAGGAAAACAAGGTTTAAAATATCCGACCTTCGGGACCAGATGGTCCTGTATAAACGAGATTCCATAGGGTCGAATGATCCTGCTTACGAAGTAACTGACATTGTATTAACTAAGCATTTCAAGTCTGACGACCGAATCACCCATGCTGCGGACCAGTTATTTTGGGTATATGCGGCTACCCACTGGCGCCCATTGGCTTCAAACATGGTACAGCATTATCTGTTAAAAGCATCGCAGGAATGGCTAGCTCAACACCCTGAATCGCGGGCAACTATATCGGGTATGATTGCCCAGTCGGAAAAACTGTTGAAAGCCCGGCTTGCGTCCGAAATTGAATTTTATGGATACAGTGGGTCTAATAGCCATACCATTATTAACTGCCAAAATGGGGAACTGCATATTGACTCAAAAACAGGCAATTTTGAACTTGAGAAACATGACCCGGCTTCCTTGCTAAACAGTTGTCTGCCAGTTGCATGGGACGCTGATGCAAAATGCCCTGGATTTGATAAATTTCTCATGGAGGTTTTTGCCAATTCGTCGGACCCGGAGTTAGTGGTCCAACACCTCTGGGAGTTAATTGGGTATACAATACAGCCAAGGAAGGACATAGCAACGTGGGTGTTGCTGACCGGAGAGGGCGCCAACGGTAAAACGACATTGCTTAATATCCTGTCCGCTCTTTTGGGGGACCATGTCCTTTGCGCTGCAATACCGGACATTGTGAGCGACAAGCATGGGATGGCCTGCCTTCCTGGCAAATTGATGATGATCGATGAAGACTTGAATACGAAGTACAAGCTACCCGATGGGTTTTTGAAGAAAACATCGGAGAATAAAACACTTACTGCCAATCCCAAATTTGAAAAAACATTTAGATTCGAGAATACCATAATCGTGTGGATGGCATCGAATGAGCTCCCATCCACATCGGACGTCAGTCATGGCATGACCAGAAGAGCGCAGGTGATTCATTTCGGGCGGACATTCGCGCCGGCAAAGCAGGACCGTGGCTTGTCTCGAAGAATCATCCGGAGCGAGATGTCCGGCATTTTGCGAAGTGCTATCGAGGGACTGCAAAGGCTCCGGTCCCGTGGTCACTGGGATCCACCGGGGGCAATAAACAATGAAAAACGCCGGTGGGCATCTCAGGGATCGCCCGTTGCGATGTGGACGCACTCAATGTTCAAAACCACAGGTAACGATGGGGACACGGTACTGTTTCGAGATGCGTACTCACATTTCCGTCTTTGGTGCCAGGAACAGGGACTCGATAGGCCCATGACCAAGCCGTCGTTTCGCAAATCTTTGGAGTCAACAGGGATCCCAATACGCAACGGGGCCGGTAACAAATTGATAATCTATGGCGCCGAGCTGGCAGGCATAGACGTTGACGGGGATATGTGAAATGCAACTACCGATCTTATGGGATACGTGCCTCGTATCGAACTATTTGCGCGGGATAAAAAAGAGTGGTGGGACTCGTGGGGCAATGAGATATGAAAAATTTGCGTACCAGCCTCGCAAACTTTGCATACTTTACGAGGCTATTTTACTGAGTTCTCCATTTTGCTATGCAAACTTTGCATAGTCAAGTGTCTCGACCATTTTGGAAACTCAGTAAACACGCGGTTTTAAAACTGGCACACGCGTTGCATTGTTATCATGGTGTAACGCAGCAAAATAGAAAATATAAAACAGGAGATAGAAAAATGGGGAACGCTGAAAAATATATCAAAAATGTGTATCTGGTAGAGGGTGACAACTTCCGATTTTTGTTCACAGCTACAACTTACGGCGAACGCTGGAGTGGTCCCGAGTATGTTGTATTTATGGACTGTCAGACACAACGCAGGTATACGGGACTCCTGTCTCCCACGGGTAGAATTGCGGTACTCAGCATTCCGGGGACGTCCGTTAAACTGAGCATCAAAATGGATAGTCCTTTTCTTTCGAATGGCAGGGGGTGAGATATGGAATTTAAATACATCATGTTTGACAAAATAAAGTACGTCTTGTTTCCTCCTTCTATTGAGCATGTCCAGATGAGGGATGCCCTTAGAAAAGAGCTTGGCGCATGTAATGTAACAAGTGCGGCCTTTGTACAGTTCACCACCCGCCCTGATGGCGAATTGATTGTTGATTGTTTCGGCCATAGCAATTCACTCGGTATTGGATTTGGTGAGAGAGACGCGAAAATTATCCACAACATGGCGGTAAACACCGTTGGTTTCGGGGCAAGATAGAATGCGGACGATAAAAGGAATCATCGATGAGGATGAAGAGGCCTATACAAACGAAGAAATTTTTAACTTTCTTATCAAGGAAATTGGCCCTGAGGGTGTGATCCTTATGTTACGGGGTCACATAGAATCATGGGTTCCGAGTGATGCGGTGAGAAAATTTAATAAGCACAGTATTCCGATATTTTAAAAAGCAAAAAAAAAGAAAGAAGGAACAAAATGAAAAAATTAATCGCTATCGCAATTCTGGTTTCGATGATGTCAATCGCCTGTGAAGGTTATGAGTCATCATCCGTTGGCTGTGAGTCTGTATATGATGAGGGTTATGATGCAGCTGTGCAGGACACCCCGGTCCAAATTATTGAAAAAGAAATTGAAACATTCGTTTTTGACACGGATGCGGAGCTGTATATCGGCGAACTGGAACAGGGAAATGCCGATCTGCAGAGCGTCATTATTGGACTCCGAAGAAATTTAATCGATGAACGGGCAACGTCTGCGGATGCATTGCTACGATGTGAGATAGACCGGCTGAATGGCGAATGAGAGCGAGAAAAAAATGAACTTTATATTTGACGGAGCATATAAGGTGTTATTGTCTGACCTCGTAGAACAGGCAATCCCAGTTGATGGATACTCATACCCGGGGGTGATGGAGTCTACTGGGGTAAAGTTAGACAACTTGCAGGGTTTAGTAACCAATTTACTCGAAGCATTGGCAGGGACGGTGTTTACACCTGAACAGATACTATCAGTATTACAAGTGCGGGTCATCGATATAAACGACCTGCCATATGATTACAGAGAGGGACTTGATAGTATACCCTTTGTACCAAAAATAACAGTCGAACGATGACATGGTATTACATCAAAAAACGGGATTGCGTGAGCTCGCCCTCTTTGCCGGTGCCGGCGGGGGAATACTTGGGGGACTGTTGCTCGGGTGGAAAACAGTGGCGGCCGTCGAGATTGAAGAATATCCCCGGGCCGTTTTACTGCAAAGGCAGCTTGACGGAATCTTACCACCTTTTCCTGTTTGGGATGACATTCGAACGTTTGACGGGCGCCCGTGGCGGGATGAAGTCGACATCATTACAGGTGGATTCCCTTGCCAGGACATTTCCGCCGCAGGAAAAGGGGCGGGACTGTCAGGAGAACGGAGCGGATTGTGGTACCACATGGCCCGAATTATTAGCGAGGTGGGACCTAGACATGTGCTTGTGGAGAACAGTCCCGCCCTACTTAAAAGGGGGATTGGTACCGTCCTCCGTGACTTGGCCTCAGTGGGGTATGATGCGCAATGGGGTGTGCTGGGTGCAAGAGCCTGTGGTGGACCAATACAACGCAAGCGCCTTTGGATTGCCTGCACCCACAAAGAGCATGGGCAAAAGGGGCTGGGGGATATCCCGGACAGGCCGTCGGCGATACAGCAAAGAATTACAGGAGAATGCCCTGAGTTTTGGCTACAAGCCCCGCCCGTCAGTTTTGGAATGGAGCATGGGATGGATTCCTACGTGGACCAGGTTGGCGCCATTGGCAACGGACAAGTTCCGGCGGTGGTTAAACTCGCATGGGAAACCCTGAGCAAATTTTAATGCGCAATAATGCGCCCCTGGTGTCGCACCCCTCCCCCTGGGAATGCGGCACTGGGTCTTTTAATTGGTAAAGGATAGGTTCAATAATGAGTAAGAAAATAATCAAAAACAGAACAGAAAAATGTGGTTCCTGCGGGGCGGAGTCGGGCGTCCTTACAATTTCATTGCCGAAAAATGTATTTTTGCGCCCACGGACAGAGAAAGAATCAAAAATTTGGGGGATAAAAAGTAAAGCCAGATCGCTTACTGCGAAGGATATTTTCACGGATGTACAAAATCGCCGGGTGAATTTATGCCCTGTGTGTATTAAACCATTACAAAAACAATTTGGCCCCGAAAATGTAGGTGGATGGGGTCAACAAACGAAAGGTAAAAAACGATGATTTTAACGGTACAACTGGACACGGAAAAAGCGCAGGACCGCGCTACACTCAACCTTTTGCTGCAGGCAAACGTTGCAACGCAGCAAAAAGCACAACAACCACAGGTAGCACCTGTGCCCAAACAGGAAGCTCCGCCGATAGAGCAACCTGAGCAACAAAGCCCCCTGGAAGAAAATGCTCCAGAGGTGGACGCAGGTGGTACCCCGGAAGTAGATGCTGATGGCGCCGAATGGAATGCTGAGTTGCACGCCTCTACAAAAACAAAAACACAGGATGGTCTTTGGACAAAACGCCGACAACGCAAAGGTACTCCAAAAGCAGTGGAGGCCTTAAGGAACGAAACCAATGAGGAACCACCCGCTGGTCAGGTGTACTCACTGGTGGACCTCAAGGAAGCTGTTACCAAACACGTGGGACAATGGGGAATTGACCGCACAAAACAGATATTGCTGGAAAATACCGGGTCGGATCATCCGGGGACGATCCCCCCGGGTAAAGTCTCGGTTGCAATTGAAGCGCTTAAAAATGACAAAGGGGGGAAGTCAGAAACCATCGATATGTCGGATTTCTGTTAAAATGGGCGATCAAAACAAACATTTCCCGTTTTCCGCATCGGGGTCCAAACGCTGGATTAACTGCCCGGGCAGCTGGCAACTGGAGAAAATGGCACCAGTACAACCCTCGGGCGACGCCGCTCGGGTAGGTACTGCAGTACATGCGATGATTGAGCATTGTTTGGAAGAAAATATGAACAACGCCAGCTCATTCGCAGGGGTTACCACCTTGTTGGATACCTCAGGGGATTTTTCCCGGTGGTTGAAACCCGGCGAAAAAGACTCGAATGGTTACACGATCCCGATCACGGATAAAATGATGCAGGATTGTGAATTGTGCGTTGACCTCGTTATCAAAATAATGGACCAACATCCAGATGGCGAACTTTTTACCGAAATGAAAACAGTACTGATCCCGGATAAAGTGGGTGGGACTGCGGACGTTGTGATCATTGATGGGGACTGGGCGTGTGTTATTGACTACAAAAACGGGGTAACTCACGTCGATATTGATAACAATACTCAATTGATGATCTATGCCCTTGGCATCCTGGAAAACTGCAAATCAGCGGGATACGTTAGAAACTGGACTCTTGCAATTGTGCAACCGAATGACTTTACTGATTCGCGACCAGTAAGGACGTGCAAAACGTCAACTTTGGAACTGGAAGACTACTCAGGGTATGTGTGGCGCGCGGTGTCAGACTGCGAAGTGGTACCTATGAAATCGCAGAACCCGGAGGATTATTGTTCCGGTGATTGGTGTCAATGGTGCAAAGGGTCGGCAAACTGCCCATTGCAAAAACAGGCCCTGTTGGTCACAGCTAACAAGGACCTCCCGGACCTCCCGGATTTTGGAAAGGAGCCCGTGGCGCCGATAGCCGTCGGTGAATTGAATAACGAACAGATTGCGTGGGTAATGGCCCAGGGGGCAATTGTGGAGAAGTACATTGGCAACGTTAGAAAGGAAGGACTGGCACGAATGGAGCGGGGGGAAAATCTCCCCGGGTTTAAATTGGTCGAGTCACGAACACGCCGGGCAATATCGGATCCAGAGGGTTTAGAGCTTGCTGCAGAGGAAAATGGCTGGGAGATTTGGCAGAAGAAAATTGGCCCCTTGTCCCAATTGGATAAACAGGTACCAAAAGTAGACCTTGCTCGGTTTATCTCAAAGCCGAAAGGGAAAGCTACATGGGCACCCGATACAGATAAACGCCCGGAAATTAAAAATTTATTGGACGGGATTGACGAGGTGTAACTATGCAACGAACACATTGTGACCGCTGTGATAAGGTAATGCAAAAAGAAAGGAGAGGGTCAAAGGGGGAGAAGGACTACGGATAAGAAAACACACGGGTCTCGGGGCTCCCCATGGCGAATTTGAGGAACCCTGGGACCTTTGCGAGGGGTGCAAAGAAAAATTACACAGATTTATGAAAATGGAGAAAATAAAAAATGACAAATGAAAATGAAGAACTGAAAGCATTACAGGCGAAAGTACCTTATAACAAATTGAGCGAAACAACGATTGTAACGGGTGCATACCGGTGTAGTTTCCCTGAGATTTTCGAGCTCAAATCGAGTGAGCGCTTTCCTGACAGGAAGCCGGAATGTTCGATTACCTTGCTCGTGCCCTATGGGGACCCAATGGCGAAGGAGCTTGCCAGGATGATCAAGAGCGCCATGAATGCGAAGTTCCAGGGGAAAGTCCCTTTTAAATGGCGTAACCCGATGCGTAAGGCGGATGAATTCGACCCGGAAAAATACCCGGAGTATGAAGGCCATTGGGTAATTAAAGCCAACAACAAACGTGACCTGCCCGCTGTATTCGAAGCGGCCAAAGATGCCAAAGGTAATCTGATCCCAATCACGAACCCACGGGAAATCTACCCTGGTTGCGTTGTCCGCGTGAAGTTTGACGTATACGCATACAAAGGCGAATTCGAAGGCGCGGGGTTCTCGCTCCGCCTTGTCCAGAAAATTGCCGACATGGAGCCCTTTGGTAATGGCGCCGGCAAACAGGAAACAGGGGATGACCTCGGTGATCTCGACCTTCCTGCAACTGCGAAAAAATCAGATGAAGCGGATCCATTCGCGGATTTTGGGGAATAGATAACTAATGTACTGTGTAATAGATTTCGAGACACGAAGCCCGGCGGATATTGGGAAAGTTGGCGCGTGGAACTATTCAAAACATCCGGAAACGGAAATTCTTTGCGTGTCCGTTTGGGACTCGGTCTCGAAGTCTGTTCGCACCTGGCGAGTTGACCCATTTGGGGAGGCCCCTGAGTGGTTTGTAGACCGGTATGAACAGAACCCGATATGGGTTGCACATAATGCATTTTTTGAAATTGCGATGTGGGCGAACAACCTGGCACGAAAATTTAATCTACCAAAGCCGCCTCTCAAAAATTGGCAGGATACAAAAGCTATTGCTCTTACCTGGGCGCTTCCAGCATCGTTGGCAGGGGTTTCCACTATTTTGGGGCGAGAGGAAAAAGACAAAACAGGGCATAAACTGATGATGAAAATGTGCAAGCCCCGCAAGCCATCAAAAGCGAATCCTGCGAGATATCATTGGACTGATGAGGACTTTGATAGGCTTGTGGATTACTGTGAACAGGATGTAATTGCAACCAATGCAATCCTGCAGGACCTTGGAACAATACAAAAAGTGGATCGTCTCATTTTTGAACTGGACAAACAGATTAATCACAGTGGTTTTTGTATCGACGTTGAGTTGGTAGACGCCGCTGTCATAATGGCCCGGGGATTGTTGGAGGACGCGAAAAAAGAACTGGCTGAGATTACTGGTGGTTTTATCCAAACCCCGAACCAGCATGCCCGGTTTAAACAATTTGCATTATCTCATGGGGTGCGAATGCAGAGCACGGATAAAGCAGCGGTTATCGAACTGCTGAAAAAGAGTAACATACCCGATGTAGTTCGCAAAGTTTTTGAAATTCGCCAACTTCTTGGGATGTCCAGTGTTGCGAAATATGAAAAGGCAGCCGCGCAAGTTGACCGTGATGACAACCGAATCAGAGACGCCTTTTGTTTTCATAAAGCATCTACCGGCCGATGGGCCGGGCAAGGATTCCAGCCGCAGAATTTACCTCGGGGGGCGTTGAAAATTGAGGACGATGATCAGGAGCACGTAACCAGAGCGGTAAAACGACAGGACTTGAAGTATTTAAAATACCGATTTGACAGTCCAATGCAGGTACTCAGCGACCTGGTACGATCTGCAATCGTGGCACCCAAAGGAAGCAAATTCGTAGCGGCGGATTTTGCAAGTGTGGAAGCCCGGGGAGTCCTTTGGCTGGCCGGTGAACGGGTGACTGTTGAGATGATGCGCAACGGCGCGGATATATACAAGGAAATGGCCACAACGATTTTTGGAAAGCCCCTCTCAGAGATAACGGATTTCGAAAGGTTCGTTGGTAAAACGGCGATACTCGGCTTAGGTTATGGTATGGGCGCCCAAAGATTCTCGGAGCAAGCGGACGTTGACATAGCCTTGGCACAAAAAGCGGTGGACTCGTACCGGTCCAGATTTGCAAAAGTGCCGAAAATGTGGCGGGGTCTTGAAACCGCTTTTAAAAATGCGATTGTGACGGGCAAACCGCACACATCATATGGGATTACCTTCTATCGCAAAAAGCCCCGTGTTATCGCGTGCAGATTACTATCGGGTCGAGAAATACATTACTGGGATTGTCGGATTGACCACGGTGAAGGCATCACATACAGCACTGTTTCGGGCACCTCAGGAAAATGGATTCGTACCAGTTCATGGGGTGGGAAAATCGTGGAGAATATTATCCAGGGGGTATGTTCTGATTTGCTTAGACATTCAATGCTGGCCATCTCGAAAAGAGCCAACTGGGAAATTGCGATGACTGTACATGATGAGATTGTTTGTGAGACTCCGGACACAGATTTTTACAATGTAGATAAAATGGTTGAAATTATAACACAATTACCTCCATGGGCGAAAGGATTCCCCCTGGCCGCCGAAGGTTGGGAAGGTAAGAGGTTTAGGAAATGACAACAGGAAACACAAAAATGCACACTGATTTACTCGTTTACGTAGCAGGCCCTTACCGGGGCAAGGTCGATCACAATGTAATGATTGCGGAACAAAACGCGGCGCGAATGGCTGTTAATTCGATCGGATTTATTTGCCCTCACAGCAATGGGAACCCCCATGATAAACTTGGATTGCCGGATCAATACTGGATCGAATCCACAATGGAGATTATGCGACGGTGTGACGCGCTCCTGATTGTAGGCGATTGGGCAAAATCTGAGGGCACCATCGGGGAAATACAGGAAGCGAAACATCTTAAAAAGCCGGTATTTTTCCATTGGGTCGAAGTTGTCCAGTGGGCAGAGGAACAAAAATCAAATGCCTCAACTTGAGTCACCAATCGAGCGCAGGTTTGCCGAATACGCACGGTCAAAAGGCTGCAAAGTGGTCAAAATGGTTGACCCTTCGGACCCGGACGCCCCGGACAGGGCTATCATGATGCCCAATGGTTTTACTGTGTACATGGAATTCAAACGCCTGGGAAAGAGGCTGAGAGAGGGTCAGGATCGATATTTGTCATGGCTGGTCGATAATGGCCACCGTGCTGCATGGACTGATAACTTTGAGGATGCCAAAAATTGGCTGGAAAGGATTTTAGAAAAATGAAAACTGTGGACTCATCGGCAATTCTAAAATTTCAATTTGAGTGTTTTTAACCCAAAATAGTGGAGTTTCAGTATTTTCTCAAACCGATGAGTTTACCCTTTTGTTTTTCTGGAGAAAGGATTTTTAAAAATGCATGAGAAAGAAATAGAAAAAGAGCTGTCCATATTTTTAAAAAAGGCGGGGTTTTCTCCTGGGCACCCATTCGAAAAAATGACCACCCGGAGTTACAATACCAATCTGCTTAACGTCTGTCAGATGGTCGCAAGCGTGAGACAGAGGTCCGCCGTGGAGTCCTTAAAACGAAGCAAGGACATACGAAACATCTGGATATTTATTGTTCTATCCGAAATTATTAGGTTCCTTTTGACATGAGATACAAAGCACTTGACTATCAGAAAGCAGGAATCCGATTCATGTGCGACCACCCCCATTGCGGAGTGTTTGCAGATCCGGGGGGAGGTAAAACGGCTATGACCCTTGCTGCGTTTTCCCTGCTTCGTAACATAGCGCAGGTCAAACGCGCGTTGATTATTGCGCCGCGCCTTGTGTGTTATGATGTTTGGCCCAATGAAATCCAGAAATGGGACCAGTTCAACGGGCTGACCCACCGGATTTTACACGGGGGCGAAAAAGCCCAGTCTATTTTCCAGGAGGTGGTCGAGCCGAAAGCCGACATTTGCCTGGTTAATCCTGAGGCAACGGATTATCTTTTTTCCTTTTTTCCCGAGCAATGGTTCAAGCGGAAATCCGGACCCCCCGTAGATATGCCATGGGATATGCTGATCATTGATGAGTCCAGCAAATATAAAAACCAGGGGTCTGTGAGATTCAAAGCCTTGAAAAAATATCACAAACTATTTAAACGCCGTGTGATTTTGACAGGCACCCCAACTCCTAATGGGATTATGGACCTGTGGTCACAAATTTACCTACTGGATTCAGGAGCCTCCCTGGGCAAAAACATCACAGAGTACCGAAAACGATATTTCGACGTATCGAATACTTATACGTCCCAGTACAACACATGGGAGCCAAAGCGGGGTGCGGCCGATGCGGTCCGGAAACGGGTAGCGCCGTTTGTAATCAGATTTGATGAAAAACAATTTGCTGAGTTGCCTCCACTGGTAATCAACAAGATAATGCTCACGCTCCCGGAAAAATCTGCGTCTTATTACCGCAGTATCGAAAAAGACATGCTCGCAGAATTGGACCTGACTGGCACGGTGTCATCGCTATCTGCAAGTGCGAAATATCTGCTATGTCGCCAGATTGCCAGCGGGCAACACTATGACCCCGAAGACAAAAGCAAAGTCCATCATGTACACGACACAAAGACTGAGTGTCTGCAAAATGTCATCGACGAATTGCAGGGCAAGCCCCTTTTAATCGCGTACTATTTCAAACACGATCTAGTAGCGATACGAAAGAAATATCCAAAAATCCCAAATATCGGATCCGACACGGACCCCACGGAGATTGTGGAGATCCTCAAACAGTGGAACACCGGGGGATTGCCACTACTCACAGTGCACCCGGACAGTATGAGCCATGGGCTCAACATGCAGGCAGGCGGGTCTGATTTGTTTTGGTACACACTGACCAATTCTCTAGAGTCCTTTTTGCAACTCAATAAACGGTTACACCGGCGCGGTGCTCGTGAACAGGTGCGCATACACATACCCATAGCCAAAGGGACAGTTGACGAGGCCGTTGCAAGGTCCTTGACCGCAAAAGAGAGAAAGCAGAAATCTTTATTGGACGCCTTGCGAGAATATCGGGATTCCAGACGCGGGAATGACCTATTGAAAGTTTAGGGGACTTCCGGAGCCGTTGCGGTAACACTGCACACGTACACAGTCAATTCCACGTGTGCGTCGCCCCCAAAAGATGTCCCAATATAGGGCACCTCTATATTATCGACTAACAGATTTCCACTGGCAGGAAGATAATCCATTTTACATGCCGCTGGTATAGAGTATGCTTCCCCAACGCCTCCATGTGTTACCGTTGGAGCTATTAGGCGAGTGGATGCACCCGCTGGTGTTGCTATCTCCAGCCCGGCACCGTCCATCCGGAACAAGCTGTAATTAGTGTCCATTGTCTTGGTAATGGACCAGGTTTTTGCACTGAGGTCGATTGATACCCACCGGCCTGTGGTGACAGTAGACCCCGTTGTGGTGAGTGAATTCGTGAACCCGTCATATCTGAGCTTATGGGTCTGTATGTCCCCAGTTAATCCACTTGCAGAATGTTCGGATGCGGCCTGAGTTGTTTTATACGGTGTTCCGATAATGGATAGGATGTCTGATTGAATGGTTACGACATCCGCCAGGGGGACCCCATTATTTAAATACGTTACGATCTCATTGACCCTTGTATCCCGGGAGTTCATCCGCTCATTTTCCCACTCAACGGCCGGTTGTTCCCCCGCTACCCACCCAAGGTCTATTTTTGCATTTGATGGTACTGCTATGCTGCCAGCACTTGCCCATACCCGTAAAAGATCAATTCCAGCTCCCATGGTATTACTCCCAGTTTAGTATCAAAACATTTACCCCAGGCAAAGTGGGGCCAAAATATTCGATCAAATTTCGTTGATGAACGCTGATTGCACTGTCCAGTTCGATCCGGATATGCATTACATCCGATACGGTGATAGCGCACCCAACACCGAAGGATTCCGTTATCCAGGTATACAGTTCTGGTATTGAAGGGCCCAGGTTCATAACCCGGGAACGGATGTACAACAACTCACGATAGGTTTCATCGTCCACTAGATCCTCGGAATCCAGACCAAAGAGCGAGGTATATAACCCGCCGGCGGCGGGGTCAGACAGGGTACCATATCCTTTGTTTTGGTCGTTTACGGGATCCGCTGCGGCCTTGTATGCGAAAATAATGTCAGGATTAGTTTCATAGGGCCTCGGATATCCGAGCAATTGCCCGATCCGGTCCAGTTCAAAATTTTCTGCAGTCGCCAAAAATCTTCCGAATAGCAAGTGATCAATTATGGCATCTGTATCATCAAAACGTTTACCTATGGCCTCGATAAAAGCCACCCATTTTGGGGCATCCCGATACTGGTCTATGATACGATAGACCATTTTCCTTGTGGCCAGGGTTGTCATACCACATTCACAATCGATATCTTAGCAAGTTCCGTACCTGCGTATTCATCCGGCACAATCTCTATAGTATCGCTGGATGTTGGGGACGCTGTTTTACTAATCAGTATTTCCACGATCTCATGCCCAGGAACAACATTGGCCGGGGTGTAAATTTGGGAGGACACAACATCATCGCCCAGACCAAACGCAGGGATTACCGATCCATTGACAGTAAAATTACCATCGAAAAAATCAACAATATTTTGTTTCATCAGTGCATCCCCATCACCAGGGTACCCCGTTTTCTTACGGGTGCGGACGGTAACGTAAATAGGCACTTCTACACCATAGGACCAGGTGACCGGCCAGATGTCACCTGTGATTGGGTCATCATAATTGTATGTGTTGTTGCCATAAAAACCAACGCCCCCGCCCACGTTTTCAAATAATGTTTGGCCTACGACAGATTCCACGCCACCGTTTACAATTGCCCACAGGCTGTGAGGTGGTATCCCCTGCGAGTCGGTGGTATCATCAGTATTCTGCAGTACACTGACCTCGGTCACCCCATCAATATCCGCTAGTCTACGATGTATAGCAGAGGGCGAACTGTTACCCGTTTGATTGGCTGCCAGTTCGCGGCGGATCCTTAGGTCTGCATCTGTTTCTTCCAGCGCTCCGGGGGACGCATCTGCGACGTTGGTAACAGAGGCCCAGCCGTATCGGGGATTGTTTATTTTTGTGAGGGTCCCGGACGCGGCCTCAATCGCCCCTGGGTTAACCGCCGTTGCGGTAACCAGCTCTGTACCGGATGGCGCAACCGTCGTATCTGACTCGATAGCAAAAGGTTCACCCACTGCAGGGTCTTCCACTGTATCACCAGCCAGTACAGTTGTGCCGGACCCACTGGCGGTAATCTGTACGGTGGCGGTTGAGTATTCCGCCTCATTTTTATCAATGCCGTTGATTCGCACAATCTGTTCCAGCCATACGCCAATAGCTGACACTGGATCCTGATTGTTTGCGACAAGCTGCACTAATTCATTCTGGTCCGCCACTCTCTCGCAGATTATATTTGTCAGCTGGCCAAAACGTGCGGCGTTATCCGTGTTGACGCCCTCTCCAAAAATCTCATTGAGGTCATCTATAAACTCAGTTTTCACTTCATCAAAAGTATCTAAATAGATACCGGTTTCATCAACATAACTCATATGATAACCTCATCGGATACCGCAGTACTGTAAACAGTCTCCGCGTGGTAAGTTACAATAGCCTGTCTCAAACCGGGCTCAATCCCGTATGAAAATGACACAAGCCGAGACACACCCGGGGTTCTTAGTATCGTTTGCCTAAGTATAGCCGATTTTTGCTCATAAGAAGTCTCCAGTGTGTACATAGCATCGAACCATGGGACTCCTTTTTGAGTGTCAAAATAGTCCTCGCCGAGCACCATCTTGAGCCGCGCGCTAACGTGAGACGCCACCTGGTCCCCGTCGTTAATCGTGGCAAGGTCTCCTGTATCCGTCAAACCCATGTCACCATCTTCAAATGATATATCCACACTCATTCAGCGCTCCACTTCGTTTGCCCTGGATCCCCGAGGATTACCGTGCCCGCCACTGGGCCCGTACCACCGCCAGGGATTGCCCCAATAGCATTGAGGGTGCCTGTATCATCTTCCCGCAGGATAAACCCGGCGCTTGTTTTTACATACAGGGCTGTGGACGCTATCGTTCCACCGCCAGCGACAGATCCCGGAGTAAATCCAGCGGCGTTGCCCCCAGTAAAAGTAAACGCAATCTGGTTAAAAAATACACCCAGGTTTAGTATGGATATTTTTAAATCCGGCGGCGTTGTAATTGTGAATGTACCACCAGAGATTAGCGACCCCGGAGCATGCTCAATTGTACCCGCGTTAGTAAAAGCCAGTTTTAGAGTCATATCAATACCTCAAGATGCCCGTTAATCGTAACGGACCCAGTGGGTGTGAACTCAATAACGCCGCCGGTTAAGGCCTCTATTTTAGGGTTCGTACCAACTGGAACGGCCGTAGCGAATGACTCAAGCCCAGGGATTGCGACCGCATCAGACGCGGAAAATCTCCTGAGATTACCCGGGGATACCAGGCCACCGGAAGTCTTCCAATTGTCGATCGCCCGTTGAGCACAGATTACGATCACCGCATCACCAGCGAGGGGGGTCCAGGTCATTTTCATTGTAGACCCGCCGGGGAAAATCAGGGGCACATCCTCCAAAATGGGTAAGGGTTGTTCTTCCCCTCCCGTGGGTTTAAATTTAATAGCCGGTTGAATGGATACTCTGTTTTTCCCGTCAAAAGAAACAATAATACCAACAAACGATGTATTTACTTCGGCAAGCAGTTCCCGAAATATCGTTTTCAATCCAGATTCTATTGTTTCATTTCTCATTGGAAAAGCGCCTTTACTTTGCAACCATAGTCTCCGCCACGGTTATCTCCATAATACTGGATTTCATCGACTACGTAAATACCGGAATCGGAAATTTCGGATCTCAATTTATTTGACTTTTTATTTTTCGCCCGGATAGCCAGCTGTTCAATTTTCCCGGGAACGGAATCATCCTGAATTTTGATTAACCCCTTGGGTTTCATCGTGGACAACATAAGGGTATTGCACTCGATCCCGTCGGTGGTCACAACTGGATCACCAATCAAGCCGGTGCTGTGCGACAGGATGGTAGCAACCCCCGCCGCCGCCGCTGGTTCACCGCGTTCTGTTACGAACAGGGACCCATGTTGTATAGACCAATCGAACTTAAAGGACCACGCCAGGTCATCAAGTACCTTGGACGCCCGTCCGGTAAATGTAGCAGCGAATAATAGCGTCTCAGGCCGGGTAAACTCCATCAATACCGGGACCCCAAATAGACCGGAGATATCCATGATCACAGTGGCGAGGGGAGTACCAGCAGAGTACGAGCGATTGATAAAGGCTACTTGTACCTCTTTCAGCCCCTCGCCTGTTTCGATATCCGTTTGCCATACTGGCCCAGTTTTAATGTGGGTTGCATAGGATTTTTCCGGGTCCCAGGTGCCTTTGAAAATCGTACCAAGGGCCTCTTTGTATCCCGCGCGAAATTCAATAGCCTGTAACCCTGGGCCGAATAATTTTCTTTGGCTTTCGGACAGCCCATATATTGTTATTTTTGCAGTGTTTGGCTCGCTTTTTGATGTGGCCAAAACATCAAAGGACATATCGTAATCAGTAAGGTTTATCTCTTGCCCACGGGTAAGTAATCTCAACTCAGTTCGCCTGTCAAATAACAGACTCACAACACGGTCCCTTTTTCGACGTACAGCAGAGACCAACGGGAACCAAAATTATCGAAGTCCGGATCTTCCCCGAGGTCTGTCCCATCCACGCACCACAGCTCACCCAATTCGCGGATCGCATACGGGCGCAACAGATTAATACCATTGACCACAGCGGCGCCGTTGACTTTCTCTGTAAGGGATTGTCCTGATAAACTATAAGTCCAATATAGCCCAGTGAGGTTCCAACGAAACAGGAGATCTATATCGTGACCGTCAAGATTTATACTCAAAATGAATTGTTTACTGGGCGTAATTGGTATCTCACGTATTGCCATAGTTAACCACCAAACGCTGCGAGGCCCTTGTCATAAAGATTTTTCAGTATCGAGCTTTTCTTTTCTGTTGGATTCTTCGCCGCTTTTGTACCCAGGTCTTTTGTTTTATCCTGTTTTGTTTTGGATTGAGCGTCTTTATCTCTCTTTAACTCATCAGGCAAAAGCCCCTGGTCAAAACTCTGGACCTCAGAAGACACCTGCTCAACGTGTTTCGCAGAGACCCGGAAAAAGAATCCCTCGCCATTTTGAGGATTGAAGTCGGGCTGCAATGCATCGATCATCATATCTGAGTAGTCGAATGTGCTGGGTGTGATTATTGTAATCAGTTCGTTCCTGTCTGCCAGGTCAATCAACTTATCCCGTTTTGTCTCCCACGACTCATCGTCAAATCCCGCACCGCCGGCGAAATCTGACACAGCCGATTTGACAACATTGGTTATCGAAAAATCCGGGTCAAGAAATTCACAGTCCAAGGTCACTCCAACAGGCTTTTTGTATCTTGAGTCCGAAACATCAACACCGACATCGACCCGTTGTGTGGGTATATCCCATTCAAAAATAGGTACTTCATAAACCAATACATCAACTCTTATATTACCTATTGTCACAGGTGTTGAGCCAAATAAATCTTTGAGTTTTGATGGGTCTTTTATTACACTGATAATGTCAGGCATCACTCAACTCCACTGGCAGACGCGGTAACCGCACGACTCATTTCGGACCCAAGGACATCCTTAACACGACGGGCAAAACCCTCGCCAGATTCCCCGGGTAACTGAGTTACATTAAATACATTGCTCTGATTAACGCCGGTAGTTCGCGTCGAGTTACTGTTTACTACAGACGCGGCGGCCGCGCGTGCTGCACCCGACGCGCCAAGGCCCGCGCCTGCGGGAGCGCCGCCGGAACCAGGGAGTAATCCTGACAACGCATCACCGCCAGGGAGTTTTTGAAGCAATTCGGACCCTGGTAGGAGCCCTGCTAACGCATCACCGCCAGGGAGTTTTTGAAGCAATTCGGACCCTGATAGGAGCCCTGCTAACGCATCACCGCCAGGGAGTTTTTGAAGCAATCCGGAAACTGCCCGGATTGCCCCGGTCACGGCACCAATGATGGTGTCTTTAATTCGCACGGCAACGTCACCGATAAAACTGAGGACTCGACCCCATACATCCACATAAAAATCAAATATTTGATTTATAATCGGCCACAGGTCGTTAACTGCCCAGGTGATAATATCTTCAACTGCGTCAACCCCAGCCTGCCATAGACTGGGGATCGTCTTCGTAAAAAAATCTGTAATCGACCCGACAATTTTAACAAGGGCGAGGTCAAATTCCTCCGGGGTCATCCCCAGCAAAGACGCGATAAACGGGCGCACGTTCATGTGCGCGAACTCAGCTATTTTGTCACCGAGTTCACCCAGGAGAGATTCCCCGCCAGTGAAAAAATGATATAGGTCCTCACCCAATAAAAACAGGAGCGCTAAGACCCCGGCGATCAACAGGGGGGTAAGCCCGATAGCTGCGTTCATAAGCGTGGTTGCCAATGTTGCGGCTTTCACAGCTTTTGCAAAACTGACAAAGGCAATCAGTGTTTTGGCTGTGATCATCGCAGCGATTGCGAGACCTACCAGCTTGGTAGCGTTCTCCAGTCCGCCCATGAGGTCTACTAACCGTTTGACCCATGTGATCAGCCAACGGATCCCACTGGCCAGCCATGTGAGGGCCTTCGTAATCCGGTCTGCCCATAGCGCGATATTGACTTTTATAAGTTCAGAGTTTTCCGCAATCCAGTCGCGAGTACTTTCAAGCAAAGGCGCCACGCCGGCGCCAATGAGACCTGCTAAAGATTCCTTGGTCGAATCCACAGCGGCTTCCAGATGGTCGAGCGCCCCGAAGAACCGGATTGCACCCTCCCGGCCTTCATCGGTCTGGAGATTCATCTTTGCCTGAACTGCCAGTAAATCTTCAATGGAATCCATTTGGGTCCGGAGATAACCAACGGTCTTGCCTGCGTCCCGGCCAAGGAGGGCGACCGCTGCGGCCTGTCCCACCTGGGCATCTTCCACATCTTTCGCAGCTTGCAGTACTGTCTTGAACTGTTCCTCTGCGTTTAATTTCTTGAACTCACTCAGCTCAATATTGACGCTTTTTAACGCTTTTTGGACAATCGTAGCGGACACGGCGCCGGATTTAATGGCCCCCATGGTCTTGTTAAGGAATACGAAGTTTTTCGTTACACTCTCAACGGACCCGCCAACGGCGGACAACATCCGACCCCAGTCCTCAACCGCCTGGGCATTGACTTCGTTGGCGCGGGCCATAAAGGTCTGTACTGCAGTGGCTTTATTGACGACCGTGACAAACGCAGACACCGCAACGGCGGCGACACCGACAGCAGCGGCGACACCCTTTATCGTATCTGTAACAGATTTGGTTTGGTCTTCGAAGGATTCAAGGTCTTTGGAATCAACTTCCCATCCAAGAAAAGCGACCAGTTCCTCTACATAATTACCGGCCATTGGACGCCCTTTCGGCTCGTTTTATCTCCAGCTGGTCGAGATGTATTTGATAAAACATGTATTCCTGCCTGTCCAAAAATTCCGGTGCCGTCCAGTTGCCAACGGCGTCAGGGTCGGAGTTAAAAAAGCGGGCGACTGAACAGATCTCAGCCTCCCACGGCGGAATTGTCAACCTCCGATGGTTGTCTTCATTTGATCCTGAATCCGGGAGGCGAAACCGCCGAGCTTCGTCCCCAGTTCGGAAAAAACCCGGGGCCAATTACCCTTAACCCCATGGAAGATTATCATGTACAGAATCCAGGGGGTCTCTGCTATCTCGTCAATGTCTTCCAAAGAGCGAACTTCTTTACCCCCGATTATCGCGTCCTTGCATAAAGATTCCGCAAGGTCCCAAATCAGATCGTAATCATTTTTACCAAGTGTCCCGGCAATCGCCGCAACCTGGGCCTCCTGCCCATTGGCGCCTACAGCACCGGAGATCGCGGATAACAATTGCCCCGCACATGTATGGAAAACGCGCCCGGCGTCTCGCTGTTTTAGCGGGATAAGCTCACACTTTATCGGGCCATCCGCGCCGGGTACATCAAAAATAATATCAGTAATTTTCGCCCTCTTACTCATTATTCAAATGCTCCTGCCAGGGTCATTGTGCCCCGGGTAAATTGCCATACCCAAACGTTTTCTGAGTTGGATTTTTGTTTGGTAAATGACGGCATAGTCTTGATTTTAGTGGACCCTGCGAAGAAAGTATCCCCTACACTGGACTTGTCGATCAGGGTGACAGGGAAGGGCACACCTGACGCAACCAGTGTAGTAAAAACCGCATTGGATGCAGAATGTTGGCCCAGGGTTACCGTGATAGTTCCCGCGCGATCTTTGAGATTGACGTGACGGTTCTCACCGTCCACGGATTTGTGGACTTCGCCAAAATCTGAATCGAAAGTGACCTCTACCATTGCGTCTTCACCGTACCCACGGACACTGTGAGCGCCAAACATGGCGGTAAATTTTTCCGGGTCGAAGGGTTTATAGTCTGCCATTGCTCAGCTCCTTAAATTGTCCAGGTACCGATTATCTGATAATCCGTTACGCTGCTGTTGAGATACCCCTGGAAAAAATCCGGAAGTTGCATATAATGAGAGGCTCTTTCCGCCTGTGTAAAATCATCCGCATCAGGTGGAGTAACTGTGAATGGTCTCTCGACTGTATTGACTAGAATGCGTCGGCGGATTGCTTCCTCACCAGTTTCCAAAACGATGTTTGCAATCGCGGTAATGGTCACATTGTCAAATGCTGTTAGCGGTTGATTCATTTGATAGCTAAATGCCGCGCTGGCGATGGTATTGGTAAACCAATCACGCCCGACCATAATCCGCAGTTCTTCGCCGCCGAAAGTCAAACCGTCGTAAAGATATGTAAACCCAGCGACCGCTTCAATGACATTGCCGCCTTTGCCGGTTACAACGTCCGTCAAAGTTTTCGACAGGGACGCGGTGTATCCGGATTCTGTCACGCCAGTAAGGTCTTCCTGAGCAAAACTGATTGAGCCCTCTTCCCCAGGAATAACACAACCAAGTACAGCTGCTTCAGGAATCATTTTAGAGCGGTCACTGATGTTTTCATAATAAATGCCCATGGTCCGCTTGTACCCGAGGGCCTGCAAATCGCTGAAGATGTCCGTGTCTACAGAACTGTTTTTAATATCAGTATCGTCTGCAGTGACCACAGCAAACTTCGGGATCGCTTCGACTTTGGATGCCATCGCGGTCATCTCAGTTGCACGGGCCTCGTCAGTAGCGGTGGTAAACTTGGCGGTGTAAAAAACACCGGTGTCGTCAACCGCTCTCAATGCATCAATTGCATCGCCAATAGATTCCGCGTCAACGCCTTCAACGGCCGTTTCGTTTGTTGTGTCCAACAGTGTCGAGATATCTGTACCTGATGCGGGGGATACCGCCTCCATTGTCACGTAAACTGCAGCGGCTCCCGTCCCCGGCATGGTCATGACCAACCGGCCATATACATCGTATGACCATACAGCTGTATCGAGCCCGACAACATTTGGCGCTACAACAGCCTGTACAGCATTGGTCAAAACTGTGGGCAGCTGGCTAATGTTCGTCATGCTGGAAAAATCGATTGCGGTTACATCATCTTCATTCGCGGGAGTATCCACGTCAACGACCCGAATCGAGCCGTCTGTGATTGCTGTCCATGTGGCCAATGTGGTCTCATGGTCACCCGCGACCCAATAAGGATTGGACGCAGTCTGAGCCCATCGGGCGATTTGCAAGGATGCAGCAACTCTTTTTTGTTGAAAATGCAGATTTGCAAATGCATACGGGTACCCAGTGCTAAGCAACGTATCGGCAAAATCGGATTTTGTAACTTCCACGTATCGTCTATCCAGTGGGATTTCATCTGTATCGATAAAATATACCGCTTTACGCAGGGATGCGGGGACTACAACCGCAGTCTGCAACAGCGCCTGGACGTCCACGCGATCTGTAATTTGTACACCTAAAGCCATTTAGCGACCTCCTAAAATCTGTTACAGATTATCCCATCCGATAATCTCAACGTCGTCATTTTCTATTGTACCGTTAATCGATAATTTATCAACCACTTTGTTAGACTCGTCTAACGGACCGGGGTCAACAAGTTTGGTACGGTAATTAAAAACATAATCCGCCTGGTAGCGGGGTTGGTATTGTGCATCGCGTACACCAGACAGATCCCGCAAACCGGAAAAACTGAGCAGAGATGCATTTATATCGTAAAAAGGTTTTCTCCCGTTTAATGTACGCTTTACATTGAACAGGTCTATGATCATTCTGGCGCCATCTATGTGGTACACATTTACAGACACTGTGACCGCAGTATGGGCCACGTATGTTATCTCCACATCACCGGGGACTGCACCCGGTTCCACAGAAAAGTCCGCGTGCGTGTGGGGCACCGCGCCGATTATGTTGTACGTTGCGTACCCTGTTGGACATGGATTCTGACCGTTCTGATTTGCAGCGTAAGCAAATGT
>Ga0316189_10001161_pt1 | contig 26155 bp, 21 predicted proteins | sample LowCovwburrow_MG_FD_204930 | JGI IMG/M metagenome (GOLD analysis project Ga0316189, IMG submission 204930) | Coastal sediment microbial communities from Maine, United States - Lowes Cove worm burrow | ecosystem: Environmental > Aquatic > Marine > Coastal > Sediment | place: USA: Maine... | reverse complement strand
TACCGGCTCGCCGTCTATAAGCCGTGCTATCTCATTTAAGTCGTCGGAATTTAGAATATTTTCTCCCGACGGGCTTACTGTAGCTTCGGGCTCTATGCGTAGACCTGACTCAGCATCCCCACTAGGATTTGCGGATAGCAAAGAGTCAACCTTTGTAGAGAGATAGTCCTTAAGCGCGTTAATGAAACGCTGCTCGTCTGCAACGGAGATTCTCAATAGTCGCAGCCCCTGACTTAGTTTTTCAATAAGCAGCGATTCATCAAAATTACTGGTTTCAATCTGATCCGCACTGCACATCAGCAACAACAACTGTAATGCATGCTCTGCCTCTTGCCACTCAAGACTATCAGGCCCTTTATTAAGGCCGATTAGCAGTAACACCATACGCCAATGTTCTTCAATCATTTCTTGCACGAAGTCGGGCACAGCAGCTGCGGACCGCGCCATCTGCAAGGCATCGTTAACTGACGACTCAACCGCTTTTGAGTCTGGCTTAAGCGGTTGGAAATCAGTTGCTGAATTGTGACTCGTCACCGCGCTTGGCGTGCAGCTGCTAGAGACTGGCATATGAAAAGAAGAAGAGGACGAGTGCAGTCGGTCTACGAACTGCTTATTGTCGATGTTGTTTAGGATGCTGATACTATCTAGAAACAGCTTCTCCAATTTCATTAGGAAATGCTGTTCGAATAGCTTCATGAACACCAATCGAAGCTCTAGATTAATCTCGATCGTGTCTTGAGCTTCGACGAATCCGAGAAGCACGGATGAAACGAGCGTATTGCCGCGTATCAAGTGCTTGCCGCTTTTGCTTTCTATTGTACAAATCAGACTCTCGATCTGCTTTATATAGGGTGAATAATATTTATTCGCCTTGCGCGCCATCGTGCTTATAGCGAGTTCAATCTCCATGCTCTCGAAAATAACTGAAGATCGGGAATTTTGCGCTGATGCCGTGAAAGAATTATCAAGCTGGGAATTGCCGTGCTCCATATTGTTCGATACTGCATCGAGGAAGGCTTCTTCGAACAAGACTTGTTTGGCGCGAATTTCTCGCATCGCATTCAGATAGTCGCTACTCGCTGTGAACTGCCCTTGCTTGCCTGCCTCAAAGACGAAGTCGTCGACCTCATCGAAGAAGCCGCTGCTTAATTGATTCATCTGCTTTCGCAGTCGCTGTTTAAGCGCCCAGCCAGCTTTCTCAATCAATGCCGTATCCGCAGATTGAAATTTAGTAGCTTGACTTGCTATCGAGACTATGGACATTGTTTTCGGGCTAAACCCGCGTGTTTAGTTACTAGTTATTGCAGATTTCTTATATCACTGCCTACTCAGACAAAGCATGACACTCATCACAGACCGGGGAATTGACAGCAATTTGGAACGAATTCAATCCCTTACCACGTAAGTATTATTTCAAAAATATGACTGGGTTCACAACTTCCTATTCCAAGTGGGATAAGACATAATCCTCGAAATGCCCTCACCAACAACAGAAAATCAATCCCCACCGGGCAAACGTCTTGGCCAAGGAATGCTGATTTTCAGTTTCGTGCTTGGCTTAGGCGGTCTCACTTTCTTCTTCGAAGGTCAGATACAACAGCAGAGAAATCCGAATCAAAATCCACTGTCGATGGAGCTAAATTCGGGGATAAGGGAAGTCGTTTTGCGGCAAAATAGACAGGGCCACTATGTAGCGAACGGCACTGTGAACAATGTGCCGGTTCTCTTTCTATTGGACACTGGAGCCACCGACGTTGCCATACCCGAGTCAATAGCTCTAGCGGCAGGCTTACAGCGCGGAAATACCTCTCGAGCATCGACAGCGAATGGCTTGGTTACAGTCTACTCAACCCGAGTGGACGAATTAACTCTAGGCAACATAACTCTCGAGGGAGTCAACGCGAGCATCACCACAAGCATGACTGGTGACACAATCTTGCTCGGCATGAGCGCATTGCGCCAAGTAGAGTTTAGTCAACGCGGCGACGAACTGACACTTCGACATTTACCGGAGTCTTAAAAAATGGCCACTAGCCTCCCCGCTGATATAAGCAAGCTCGTCACCTTTTGCCTGCAAGAAGATGTTGGTACAGGTGATATCACCGCAGAACTCATCCCAATCGATAAAACCATCTCGGCAAGAATTATAAGCAGAGACAACGGAATTTTTTGTGGACGACCTTGGGCAGACGAAGTGTTCCGGCAGGTGGACAGTTCGCTCACTCTAAACTGGGACATCGAGGAAGGAGGAGAGCTTTCTCCTGGTCAGACACTCGTCAAAATTTCTGGCTCTGCACGCGGCATTCTAACTGCCGAGAGAACCGCCCTGAATTTCCTGCAAACGCTTTCTGCTGTATCCACATTGAGCGAGCACTATGCATCTCTGGTAAAGCACACATCGGTAAAATTACTGGACACGAGAAAAACTTTGCCGAGTCTGCGCTCAGCCCAGAAATACGCAGTTCGTATCGGGGGTTGCTTCAATCACCGCATGGGACTATTTGACGCCTTCCTAATCAAGGAAAACCACATCGCCGCCTGTGGCGGTATCGATGCAGCCGTAGCTAAAGCTAAAGCGCTCTATTCACATAAACCTATCGAGATAGAAGTGCAAGACCTGGATGAACTGGAACTGGCACTATCTGCGGGGGCCGACATCGTCATGCTCGACAATTTCGATCGTGACAATACCTTGAAGGCCGTAAAGTTGAATGATGGACGCTTGAAACTAGAGGCTTCTGGGGGCATCGAGGCAGATATGCTGGTATCTATAGCTGAAACTGGCGTAGACTATATTTCTCTGGGCGCACTGACTAAGAATTGTCAGGCCACCGACCTTTCACTATTGATAGAATAATCCTCATCGCGAGAACTCATCGTGATTGTCTCGACTCGAAAATATTAGGGGGAATCGATGCAATACAAAGCCTTCTGCAAAAATTTACTCTCAATCGGACTACTGCTGATTCCTGCGCTGGCGCTGAGTCATGGCGGAAATATCGACCTCAATGGAGGACACTACTATGGTCGCTCTTATCACTGCCATCTGAGCGGATGCGAAGTGCCGGACACATTCACCATTGGTAGGAGTCGCCGAGACAGTCTGAGCACTAATCGTCGCGCTAGAGAGAAATTCTTCAATACCGACGATTGGAACTTCGAAATCGACGCTGACAACGACTGCCAATCAACCCGGCAGGAATTATTAATCCTAACTAGCCGCACTCAAGCTAGATTCACCAATCCACGAAACTGTGTGGTTAGAACCGGTGAATGGCTAGACGAATATACCGGCAAGATATTCAAAGTGGCGGTCCAGATCGACATAGATCATGTCATCCCGCTAATGTATGCACATACCCATGGCGGCGATCGCTGGTCGCCACAGAAGAAAATGCAGTTTGCCAATGATCCGCTCAATATGATGCTGGTTGAGAAGCGAGAGATTAAGAAAAAGCGCGAACGAGGACCTGATCGCTATCTGCCCCGCAAAGAATTTCAATGCGACTATGCCGGCATGTGGAGAGCGATTGCCGACAACTACGATCTTGATTTAGAGACTCGAGACGAGAATAGAATTAGAAAAATCTTGGAAGACTGCGCAGAGTAGCAGCAGTCTAAATTGCAGGAAGAACCAGAACACTGAAACAGTAGACAAAAAAATGCCGAACTTAGTTCGGCATTTTTTTGTCTACTATTTGGCCGACCCTAAAGCTAGGGACTCAAGACCTTAATAACGTCCATACCGTTATCTGGATCCAACTTAGCATCCCCCGCAGGAAAACCATTCTCAGATAAAATATAGGCAATGACGTCTGTATACTCATCGAGCATCAAGGAACCAGGATTATCGGCTGGCATCGTTCCCAACATTGCCTCCCACATCCACAGCACTGGCTGGTCGTTGTAAGACTTCAGGATATCTCGGTAGAAGCGCATGTCGTGGCATGTCTTGCAACTATTATCATAGACGTGCTTTCCAGACTCTGCCTGTGCTGCAGTGAAGACGCCGTCATTCACAGTTCTATCCTGGGCCATGCCAAGCTGACTTAGCGTAAGACTCGTTAATGCCAAAACTATTTTCAGCGAATTTTTCATCGTTCAATTCCTCAGCAGAAGGTGAAACGCGTGTTTCAAGCCTGCTTATCCTTTAATGTCAATACTCTGCAACTTCTACAAGCGGCCATCATTCCTATTCTAAATCATCTTCTAGATTGGGCTGATTTAAGAACCGCGTAAACATAAACCACATCAGTCATATTATCAAGTAGCTGCATCTTCTCTGCCAAGCCTATGTTACAAAAAATGACTTATAAATCAGCTGCTTAATATCATGCACCTACTATAGCCCGGGATAAATGAACCGCAGCTTAACTGTGAGTCGGCGACTCCTAGAATGTAGAGCTCTGTCACAATCCCAAAAATCGATTGGCAGTGCCGTTTAAATGAAGGGATTGAGCTACCGGTTCCCCGCAAAGCTCTCCTAAACTACCCCCTGTCACTGTCTTTATACATAAGCGCTGTAACCTGTTCCGAAACAAGGCCAATAAGGAACACGATGATTGCCGTCATCAAGAGTACCGCACTCATATTCGTGAAGGTTCCCTGAGTCGTATAGGTGTAAATATAATTTAGAATTCCTATACCGAAGAAACCAACAGCTACCGGCAAGAATATTTTCAATGGAGAATACAGTGTGCCGACCTTGAAAATGATGAGAAGAAACCGAATACCATCTTTAATCAGGCTGATATGACTTTCACCCAGGCGCTGTTCGGTCTGAATCGGCATATACCCCACCGAGTATCCTGCTCGAAAGAACGCCATCGTACTTGTAGTGGGGTAGGAGAAGCCATTGGGTAGTAAATAGAGGAACTCTCTAAACTTGTCGGCCCTAACTGCCCTAAACCCCGATGTTAAGTCTAGGATCTTATGGCCTGTGATTGCCGATGAAAGCCAGTTATAGACGCCATTGGCAAGGGCACGAAAGGAATCTGCTTGCGATTGCTTATCACGCGCCCCCACCACCATGTCATAGCCTGTGGCGAGTTTTTCCAGCAATTGAGGTATATCTTCTGGCTTGTGCTGCCCGTCCCCATCGAGAAATATGATCACCTCACCCTGCGCCGCTTTTGCTCCAGTCTTAATGGCTGCGCCGTTTCCTTTGCTATAGGGGTGAGTAATAACAGTAACTTCATGTTGCTCGCAGATACTCACCGTGTCGTCAGTAGATCCATCGTTCACTACTATCACCTCAGCATTCGCCACCACTTTTAGCAGGCGCGGCAAGAAGCCCTTCAAATTCTCCGCTTCATTTTTCGCTGGGATCACAATTGATAGCGAATGGTTCTGATCAGTTTGACTCATATTGATTCCTGGGCACGCCCGCTAGCGATTATCTAGCCGGGCATTTATATCCGCTTCCATTATTGCGATTTCGTCTTCGAAGGAGGGTAACAAGAATGATTGATCCTTGTCAGCAGCTCTCGCCCTCTGCAGAAATATTAGCGCATCAGCATTGCGCCCTGCCGATGCGCTGATCATCGCCTGCCTAATAGGAATATTCACAATGGGGTGTAGATCAAATGAATAACGCAGCTGAATCAACGCAGGATCGAGCTGTCGATAGTGCAAGAAGAGATCTGAATATAAGAAGTGATAGCTGGCCCTGCTGTCATTCGCCAGTGGAAATTCAGCAACCGCATCAAATAGCGCCACCATCGCCTGGTAACTTGGAAAACTGCAGGTGCCAGCGATTAGATTCTCCAGCAATGCCGTCAGATGAAAAATTATATCATTATGGTAATACTCCAGATCACCCATGCTGCCGATTTCTTCCAGGCTGTACGGTGCCTCTAGGCCAGACTCGCAGGCTCTATTCCACATATGCAGAAGACTGGTAATCTCTCGAGGATTCAACTCATGGGCGCGCTGCAAGTAGAGGAGACTCCCTTCCTGATCGCCAACTGCAGAAAGCAAATCGGCATAGGCTAAATGTGCCCGACTGGAATTGGGCTGATTCTCCACCCAATGTGTTAGCAGAGCGCCAGTATTGCCCCAGAGTTTAGAGTGCTGCCAGGTTGTCCAGGCCATTAGCATCAAGGTGATGGCGATTAGTGGCAGGCCGGCTCGCTTCCATTTCTGCCAATAGGACGTCTGCAGCAAACTATTCAAATACCAACTACAGCTAATTAGGGGCCCGATCATCGACATATAATTTCTATGCTCGAAATACAGTTCCAGAGGCAAGTAGGTGGACTCGAGAAGGTGCATCGCGAAGAACCAGGCAATACCAAAAAACAACATCGGCTGCGTCTTACGCCAGTACAAGCCTACAGCGGCAAGCCCAGCGAGGAGGATCACGGAGAAAAACGTACTCAGCGGATTGAACAACGACTCAGAGATAGGCAGATCATCACTGTACAGGCTTACGCCCGCGTCAATTGGCAGGAGTATCTTACTTAGGTAGATCACAATAATTCGAGACTGCGAGAGAAGCCGCTCACTGAGGCTGAAGTGGCGGAATTCATAAGCCGCAATCGCATCGGGAAAGCTAAGCAGTAAATACAGCCCGATCACCGCCAAAGGCGCTACAATACCCGCCCTGAACCAGATTGTTAACAGCGTATTTTTAGGCTTCGATCGAAACACGCTGCATTCAAATACTACAATTAACAGGAGAATCAGCGCACCATTCTCCTTGCTCAGTACCGATAGCAAGGCAAAGGGAAATAGACAGAGACAGAGTAGCAGCAGGCCCTTCCTGGGCTTGGATAGAACCAGTTGCCGACCCTTCAAGTAGCAAAGCAAGGACGCTAACGCAAAGAATGTCATTAGCTGCGTCATTCTCTGCACGACATACAGTGTGGTGCTCCCGTTGAGAGGATGCAGCAGCCATACAGCCGCAACCAGAAGAGCAAGCAGGGCGCTGCGCTGCGCCGCTAGACCGAGAATTTGCAGCAGTTCGTTGACGAGCCAGCAGAGCATCAGTCCACTGAGCAGGTGAATCATAATATTCGTGTATTTGAAGGACGCAGTATTGAGCACCGGGCTCTGCGCATCAATTAGAAACGACAGCATGGAGACTGGTCGACCAGTCGGCCCCGAGGAATTACCGAAGACAAATTGTTGGAACGTCGACCAGCTGGAAATCCCGCCGTCTTCTCCGATTGGCATAAGGCTCGTAAAGTCATCGAGCAAGAACGGACCGCTTATGCCCGGTGAGTAGACTAGGACTACTACACAGATGAGTAGCGCCAGCAAAACACCGAAACATAACAGATGCACAGTCTCAAAGGGCACTGCCGCTGGCCTTGGCTGATTGGTGTCGATAATGGGGATGCTCTGCGACTTGTTGATGTTGGCGCTAGTGTAAGAGAGCCGACGGGATAGAAGCAATTGCTTATCCAGAACATCCGCTTAGAACTGTCACCACCTTATTGGCGGGCTAAATGGCGGTCTACATGATCTTCTGACAATTTTTGTCAGCTATTGCCATTTCACGACGCGCTGGCATTATTGAAGAAAATACTAAGAATTCCTTAATTATTCTTTTATATCAATGTGTTAGAATTATTTCAGATGATTGGCACGGAAAGTGTATTAATTAGCCTACCCGTTGTTAACCCTGCGGACAGAATTTTAAATTGCATTTTAAATTACGTAGTTTTCCAAACTGGAGATAGAAAATGAAGAAAGTACAAAATGGTTTTACATTGATCGAACTGATGATCGTTGTTGCGATTATCGGTATTCTGGCGGCGGTGGCACTTCCTGCTTACCAAAACTACTCTAACCGCGCAGCGTTCGCTGAGCTAGTTCTCGCTATCTCACCACGCAAGACTGCTACAGAACTTGCGATCCAGACTCGTGGCCCTGCGAATATTGCTGCACTAGATGCGGGCGCGGTGGCCGCGATGGGCATCCCGGATGATGTTCCTGCTGCTGCTACTACACACGGTGCTTCGGTTCTCAATGGCGTAATCCTCATGACTTGGCAAACCGATGGCACACCTCTTCAAGGCATCACCTATTCTTTGACAGCCGATAGTGTCACTCCTCCGGTACAGTGGACTGAAGGCGGTTCTTGTCTGACAGCCGGTTTCTGCTAGGACAGATCGTTCGGCTTAGTTAACTCAAGTCTCACTTGAGTTCGAAATCGCTGGCACCCAATATCCATTGTGGTGCCAGCATTTTAAAAACTTGAAAACTTCCCCGTAGTTACTTTAAAGTTAGTAAATAGTATCTCACACTCTATTTAACTACTCTGTCCACCCTCCTATGCGCTACTGCAATCGCCACCTCTTAGCAAAATTTTAAGGGTTTAAAAAGGTAAACCGATGAGTCAAAAAAAACAAACAGGCTTCACCCTCATCGAGCTCATGATCGTTACCGCCATCATTGGCATATTGGTATCGATAGCCCTCCCAGCGTATGACCTGTATAGAAACCGCGCTCGGTTTTCCGAAGCTATCTTAGCTATAGGCTTCTATCGTGCAACTATTCTGGTGGAAGCCCAGTCCAATAAATTCACTACCCTTGCAGACGTTGACGCCGGCACTAGAGGCATCCCGCCCACTCTGGTGCAGGCAACGTCAACTCACGGCATCGATGTGGTGGATGGCGTCATCACAGTAATGTGGATGGCAGACGGCACAGATCTAGCAGGAACCACCTATACCCTGGCCGCTCAAGGCATAACGCCGCCAATTGACTGGGTAGCGGGCGGCAGCTGTACTATTGGTGGATATTGCTAAGCATTAGATTAGAATGTACTCGCCCTCTGACTAGATCGCCTGCAGCTAGATAGCAACCTGCTCTATGCGAGCTCTATTCCGCGACGATTGAGCTTGGCTCACTCTCGTAGAACTTGCTTAGCGTTCTACTCTCGATATCAAAGCACACAAAACCACTAACCACTGGAGATACGAATTTGCTGAATAGGCAGGACTCATCAAGCTGATTCAGCACCTCTTCCGATGCGCCACTTCTTGTAGATTGCTCCGTTCTAAATGCACTTCTTAATTCATCAACCGAATCAGGCATCGCTCGGTACTTTTCAGTTTGAATATACAGCGGGTCGCCAATGAATTGAGCACGTATCGTTGCAATCTGAGCGGCAACTTCAGACTCCGGCAGCTCGACATAAACCAGCTTAGGATAGGGCCCCGGAAAATCATCAAGCGCGTGTGGGTCGCGCTCATACCTCAGAAATTCTTCTCTTTCGATGCTGTAGAATGTGTCATAGGCTAACACCAACGCTATGGGGCGCTCACTGTAGACAACCCACATGCCAGCTGCCGTGCACGCGGCCTGAAAAAATGCAATGCAACTCAGATCGAATTTTAGCCCCTTCTTTCCTGGCATAAAAACAACCAAGGTCAACAGCGGGCCCGCCACAAGGCCTACGCCTACAACTAATTGCAGCCCCGTCCAACCCCTATCGATGGTAAACAGAAGTCCTGGATACCACAGTAATAGTATTACCGCTAACAGCCCCAAGAATACCGCTATGCTGATCGAAAAATGTAGGGCGCCCGCCTTCCATCGACTCATGACTAGTCACTCCAACTCTAAATCTTTATTCAATTGAGGGTATAGGCGACCCTTGTCCTACAATCTAACAAAGCAATACACTCCGAATTCTAACAGAGAACTCCTCAATGGCGGTCAAAATAGCCGGCTTGGCGCGGCGATTAGTTGCAGAAAATATTATCGATGAAGCGAATGTCCAGCAAGCTATTTTAACCGCCACTCATCAAGACACACCCCTCGCTAACTATCTGGCAGGCAATAAGCTTGTAGATCAGTTTGCACTAGCCTTTATCACCTCAGATGAATTTCAATTGCCTCTCCTCGATATAGAAAGCTTCAACCTCGACTATTGCCCGGTGGATATTGTCGGTGCCGATCTAGTACAAAAACATCGAATACTTCCTCTCTCTACTAGCGGCACACATCTGTTCTTAGCCATATCCTATCCAGGCGATCTAAGCGCTATAGACGAAATCGCCTTCCACTGCGGGTTAAAAATAGAAATGGTCATTGCAGAAGCTAACAAACTGGATTCAGCCATCAAGCAGTATCTGCAGCTAATCAACCGTAGCTATTCGAGCACTGCTGCTATAAATAGCATATCCGAGGATGAGATTGCGATCGATTCCACTCTCATGAATGAAGGCGAGGAAGAGCTAAATGCCTTCGATGAGACCCCACTGGTGCGCTTCATAAATAACTTACTCTTAGAAGCCATCGCTCTGCGTGCATCGGATATTCACTTCGAACCCTATGAGAGCATCTATCGAATTAGATTTCGCATTGACGGCTTGTTACGGGAAATGACTAGACCCCCAGTCAAGCTCACTGCCCGGCTTGCGTCACGCATAAAGATCATGGCACATCTTGATATTGCCGAGAAACGAGCCCCTCAGGATGGGCGAATCCGCATCCGACTCGCCGGGAAAAGGACTATCGATGTTCGCGTTAGCAGCCTACCCACACTGTGGGGCGAAAAGATTGTGATGCGAATTCTCGACCCGCTGAACACCGATCTCAATATGGATACTCTAGGCATGGAGCCTGGACAGAAACAGGCCTATCTACAGGCTCTGCAGAAACAGCAAGGCTTGATTCTGGTGACGGGCCCCACGGGCAGCGGCAAGAGCCTAACCCTCTACAGTGGCTTAAACAGCCTAAATGCCAACACGAGAAATATTTCAACGGTAGAAGACCCGGTGGAGATTACCCTCGAAGGAATCAACCAACTCGCCGTAAACGCGAAGGCTGGAGTCTCATTCTCCGGGGCACTTCGGGCGATTCTCCGGCAGGACCCGGACATTATCATGCTGGGGGAAATCAGGGATCTGGAAACCGCAGAGATCGTATTACGGGCAGCGCAAACCGGTCATCTCGTTCTTAGTACCCTGCACACGCTAAGCGCCGCTGCGAGCCTCAGCAGGCTACGCAACATCGGCATACCTCGCTATAATCTGGCGAGCACTATCAGCCTCATAGTGGCGCAGAGGCTGGCTCGTAGACTCTGTGATCACTGTAAAGAAGCAGTCGAAATATCCGAAAAAGTACTTACGGAGCAGGGTTTGACAGCGCAATTGCACCCAAGGCCCCTGCTATTCCGTGCAAAGGGCTGTGGCGACTGTGGAAATGGATTTCGAGGGAGAATCGGTTTTTATGAGGTGGTTCCTGTATCTGAGGGCCTATCCCGAATTATCATGGCCGGTGGAACAACAGGGCGCTTCCGGAAGCACATGAAAAAGCACGGAATACTGGATCTTCGGGAAGCTGCGCTACTCAAAGTTGCCCAGGGATTGACCAGCCTCGAGGAGGCTAACAGATTGACTTAAATACAAATTTCTACGCTGTCGTGCTATAGTCAGCGCAGTCTAACTACTAGATAACTTGGCGAGGCGCCTTATGGCTACTGAAGCAATACAAACCACCTACACTTGGCAAGGGACCGACAAGAACGGTAACAAGACCAAGGGCGAAATTCAGGGTAGCAGTCAGGCACTGGTGAAGGCACAGCTGCGCAAGCAGGGAGTCTCACCGACCAAGGTCAAGCGCAAGTCAAAGGATCTATTCGGACCAAGAAAGCAAAAGATCAAGCCTAGCGATATTGCGGTATTCACGCGCCAGCTAGCAACTATGATGAAATCTGGCATCCCTCTTGTTCAATCATTTGAGATCGTCGGTGAGAGCTTAGAGAACCCGTCTATGCGCGAGTTAGTTGGTAATATTCGTGACGATGTGGCCGCGGGTAATACCTTTGCCGACTGTATCCGCAAACATCCCCGTTATTTCGATGACCTGTTCTGCAACTTAGTAGATGCCGGTGAACAATCGGGCGCCTTAGAAACCATGCTCGATCGCTTAGCTACCTATAAAGAGAAATCCGAGGCACTGAAGTCAAAGATAAAAAAGGCGATGAACTATCCGATCGCAGTCGTCTGCATTGCACTCGTCGTAACGGGAATTCTACTCATTAAGGTAGTGCCCCAGTTCGCAACCACATTTTCTAGCTTTGGTGCCGATCTGCCAGCGTTTACACTTTTCGTGCTAGGCCTTTCAGATCTTGCAATAGCGCACTGGTGGAAGGTATTAATAGGGATCGGTCTCTTTGGCTACATATTTAAAGAAGCAAAAATGCGGTCTGTGGCCGTCGCTCAAGGAATAGACCGGATTTCCCTGAAGCTGCCTATAGTTGGCCCGATACTGAATTCTTCCTGCTACGCCCGCTTTACGCGAACATTATCAACCACCTTCTCCGCCGGCGTACCTCTCGTAGACGCCTTAGAGTCAGTAGCCGGGGCTACTGGTAATATTGTGTACTCAACGGCAACCAGAAAAATTAGAGACGATGTGACAACCGGACAACAACTAAACTTCGCGATTAAAAACACCACCCTATTTCCGTCTATGATTACTCAGATGGTAGGTATTGGAGAAGAATCAGGCGCCCTGGATGGCATGCTTGATAAGTGCGCCGTCTATTACGAAGCCGAGGTAGATAATGCAGTAGATGGACTCACCGCATTGATGGAACCGATGATCATGGCTGTCTTGGGCGTATTGATCGGCGGCTTGATGATTGCGATGTACCTGCCAATATTCCAGCTCGGCGCGGTGATGTAGGCAGTACATCTTTGCATGGAAATATTAGACCTCCTCTCTGCTAGCCCACCGTTCCTACTAACTGTCTGCATCATATTGGGCTTGTTAGTTGGAAGCTTTCTAAATGTAGTCGTCTACCGGCTACCTATAATGCTGCAGCGCGATTGGCGTGAGCAGTGTTGTGACTACCTGGAAATAGAAAATTCCACGCCTGATAGCAACGAATCCTCGGCCAAATTTGAAGTATTTAATCTGCAAAAACCTGATTCGCATTGCCCGCTTTGCAACCACAAAATAAAGCCATGGGAAAACGTTCCTGTTCTGAGCTATCTATTTCTTGGCGGTAAGTGTTCAAACTGCAAAGCAGGGATATCGATACGTTATCCTAGCGTCGAATTTGTGAGTGGCGTTCTCTCGGGCTTGGTGGCATTTCACTTCGGCGCTACCTGGCTGACGCTGGCCCTGCTGTTCTTAACTTGGGCGTTAATAGCTCTTACACTAATCGACTTCGACCACCAACTACTACCCGACAACATCACGCTGCCGCTGATTTGGCTAGGCTTATTCGTGAACACAATCGACCTTGGGTTTGGAGTCACCCTGAGAGACGCCGTAATCGGGGCGATTGCTGGATATCTAGTCCTGTGGATTTTTTATTGGACATTTAAACTCGCCACTGGAAAAGATGGCATGGGTTACGGGGATTTCAAGCTGTTGTCCGCCTTAGGAGCCTGGATGGGGTGGCAGAGTCTACTGCCTATAATTATCCTTTCTTCGCTAGTAGGCGCTGTGTTTGGTGTCGGGATGATACTACTCCAGGGTAGAGACAAGTCCGTGCCAATGCCCTTCGGCCCTTTCCTCGCCGGCGCTGGATTCATCATGTTGATATGGGGCCCCCAGCTGAGTGCATTCTATATCGACAACATCATCAACTAAGAATAACTTCTCGCTATCTATTAGACGGACTCAGTCGGAATGAACACTGCTAAAAAGTATGTAGTCGGTCTTACGGGTGGAATTGGTAGCGGCAAGTCGGCAGCTGCCGAGACTTTTCGGACAATGGGGATTGAAGTCATTGATGCCGATGCACTTGCACGAGAAGTCGTCGAGCCAGGCCAGCCAGCACTCGACGCTATTGCCGCTCACTTTGGCAGCGATATACTAACTGCCGAAGGGCATCTTAATAGAGCGGCACTGCGCAAAATAGTGTTCACGAACCCTAAGCAGAAATCCTGGCTAGAGAATTTGTTGCACCCGCTAATAGCCGAGTTGCTACAGCAGCGTTTGAATGCAACTACGTCCCCTTATGCAATACTGGAATCCCCACTGCTGTTAGAAACCGAGCAGCATGAGCTAGTGGACAGAGTTCTCATTATAGATGTTGATGAGAAGACACAGATAGCAAGAGCCGTAGCAAGAGACGGTAGCGATGAAGAGTTAATTCGGTCTATCATCGCCTCTCAAATTAATCGAGCCGATAGAATCCAGCATGCGGATGATCTAGTGTCTAACGAAGATAGCCTAGAGCAACTCAGGATAAACATTAAGGCACTTCACAATAAATATATCGGAATGCTTAGCGAACAATGAACACAAAGACTACCGTCGTCGACTGCCCAAACTGTAAGAAACCAGTTGAGTGGATCAATGAAAATAATTACCGACCTTTTTGTAGCAAGCGCTGCAAGCTAATCGACTTTGGCGAATGGGCAAGCGAACGCAACAGCATCCCCGGAGAATCCGTTTATCCAAGCGTTGAGGAAGAATACGACCAGTAGCCGAACGTGAGGGACTACTGCCGATAAATCAGAGAGGCGTTCCCGTTATAGCAGGCATTGGCATCCAATAGAACTTACTGTTCTCATCGTGCACTTCATTGGCGAGAAAGATAATAAGAAAATTACCATCCGTTGAGATTCGAATCTTCTTGATAGACTCACCTGCTAGCAATCCTAGCTCGAAGTCTTCTAAGATCAGATGCGTAACCACATCAAAAAAGTAGAGCTTGTCATTATCCGTAGCAATCAGGATCGTGCCTGCCTTATTAAAAGTAGCACTAACCGGCTCACTACCCAGAAACCACTCACCATCTGAATTAAAATAATCATCGGGCGCCATGTCTACGATACTGAAATTCACCGCACTACGATTGCCATTCGGGCAAGTGTAAGCGAGCCTTGTGCCGTCAGGTGAAGTAGTAAAATCCGTGCAAGAACTACCTACTGCGATATCTGTGTTCGGAACGAAAGTAAGTACATTTGTCCCTGGATCAAAATCGAATGTAGCGAGGTTTGAAGCTGTCGCCAAAAATACGTGATCCAAGACATCGTCGTATTCAATTCTCACCGGGTCTTCCAAGGGAATACTTTCAGTTAAGAAGCCAGCATCTTCTGACATTAGCCCCATCCATAGCCCAGTGGAGGAGAAAGGCACATCCTCTTGGTCTGGGGCTCTTAGGACATTATCAAACATAAGAGCAAATACATTACCGTCTTCCCCAAGAGCCAGATCTCGCAGCGTCCATCTAAAGGTAAACCCGGCAATAGTCTGAATGACACTATTGGAGGTAATGCTACCGGTATTTAAATCAAGCTTATAGAGTCTCTGCGTCTCTGGGTGGACTGTCATGAAGATCACGCCGTTCTCTTCATCAACAGTAAATTGATCGGGTATTTGACTGAACCTATAGGTCTTGCCCGTTTCACCCGATATTAGATTGCGCTCTACTACGCGGTTGCGCACAGAATCTCCAATCAACACCCAACCGTGGCAGAGAGGCACAAAATCCTGACTGGACTCAGTGATTAGACCACCGCCTAACGCTGATATCGCTGCCTCCGAAGGCCCTGACTGAACCCCACCGATACTAAGAGTTTCGAAGAGCATCGGGTTAGAACCTTCGATGAATTCCAACCTCAGGGAGAGCTGCTCCTCATTGAAATTAGCGCTCGGCACATCCAGAATTCCAGAATTGATAGAGTAGCTCGATGCACCAGTCGCGACGCTCGATACCTCAGGGGGGGTGAACGCGCTGCAATTCAGCAGATCAGCACCGGAAACAGGTGGCGCAGGGACACTCGTGCCGGTAATCGCTGCTTGGGTAAGCTGAAAGACTAATTCGTTTGCATCCACCAACTGCATCTGCAAAGCGACCTCGCCTACTCCAGCCACTTCTACATTTTGAACTCCCAGTGTGTAGCCATCGAAACGGGCCGAATCTGTCGCAATCGCTGGAACGGCTCCCGGAGTAAAGCTAAGTGAGTAGTTGGTACGGAATTTAACTCCCGTCCAGGCAGGCAAAGCCGTCTCTGTAACGACAGTAGGCAACACTGAGCTCTTAATTCTGAAGGCAACATATTGACTAGTATTCAAAGCCGAATTAACCGCTCCCGTTACATCAACATCGATCTGAGTAAGGCCTACGGCGTCAATTTCTGCGATGGCTGCAATAAACCCAGAGGTATAATCTGAAATTTCAACTACGCCATCGTCTGAATACATATATATTTCGAGGGGTGCTGCGCCATTCTGCGGAAAAACCTCTTCGATCGGCAGTGTCAGGGTTGCTTGGCTTACACTGCTAGTCGTATTGAAATCGAAAACAGCGACAACTGCATCTATAAAATCTTTGCCAGTCACTGCCCAACCGTCAGTGCTAATATAGGATGCATTTTCCGCGGCCCCTATGAGCGTTGGCGGATCCACAACAACGGCATCCGGGTCCACATCATCAGGGGTTGTTTCTACAACTGGATTCTTCTCTACCAACACAGCTTCGGCAACCAATATGGCTGAATCCGCAGAGGCTGCGTTCATTGCCAGCAGCAACAATGCAGCCAAATTTGCCAGTACCAATTTTTGAAACATAGTAATTCCCGAAGTTTCCAGAGAGCCCGCCAACAAAGCGAAGCCATAGATTCTATACGCTAGTGTTTTAAAGTATTTCCGTATTTTCAACTAGTTAGCGTAAATCTCAGTGACCTGCATCACATAAACACAGCTAATGTCACACTACAATTCTTTGCTTTCCACATCGCTGTATCTGCCTCATTCAGGAATACTTTATCAAAAAAGTCCAATTCAGTCGCTATTTTGTAGCTAGCTAATTCCATTTATATCAGTAGCTTGCCAGCCTTAATGAAAGTTTTCATTAAAAGAGTGTAGCCAAGCCGCTCACCGAGCTTACGGTGCGCTAGAGAGGTGAAAACGCTGAGATTCCAGCCTATGCCAAGCCTTGATGGCTTTTGCAGATAGAGAGCGCCCTAGACCTCATGTCTGCTAAGTCAATATAGGAAGACCTAGGGCTGATACCAAGTCATTACAGGGAGCTAGTCAAAAATTTGAGCATCTGGCTATATTAGGCGAGCGAGTTTAGTAGCTGAATAATACGCTCATTGGCTTTGGGAAAATTCGCCGCTCGCAGTTTAGAAAGCGCACGCCATTCGATAGCCTGTCCTTCTCTTCCATTCGGTATTCCCGAATACTTTTCGATGCGCCAAACATCCAACATTACCGACTTGTCGCTGTATTCATGACTGATCTGAGTCAATGGAGTGCAGGCCTGTACGCTGACGCCTAGCTCTTCTTCAAATTCTCGGCTCAGTGCCTGCTCAACCGATTCACCTTCTTCGACTTTGCCGCCAGGAAATTCCCACAGGCCACCTTGGTGCGATCCGGCTGGGCGTAGCGCAATCAATGCTTCGCGCTTGTCATTGAGAAGAACGCCAACGGCAACATGAACAATAGAACCTCTATTCACAACAGGATTCTAGCTACGATAATCAGCATTGATTCGCACATAGTCGTTGGAAAGGTCCGATGTCCAAACTCTCTCACTGGACTTTCCGCGGCCGAGATTAATTCGGACTCGAATTTCGTCCTTATCCATCTCTGCCTGTCCAGCACTCTCGTTATACGCTGCATCCACTGCTCCCTTGGACGCTATGAGTGTATCTCCAAGCTCCACGGTAACAAACTCAATATCGAGGTCGACGAGACCGGCACGGCCGATGGCCGCAAGAATTCTTCCCCAGTTCGGATCTGCTGCATAGAAAGCAGTTTTAACCAAAGGAGACTCCGCTACCGTATACGCTACTGCCAAACATTCTTGCGCAGATGCCCCTTCATTTACTTCGATCGTTATGAATTTACTTGCGCCTTCTGCATCCCGGATAAGATCCGTGGCCAGTTGTTCGAATACTGCATTCAATTCAGACTGAAACTGCGTAGCTGCCTCGCTAACAGTGTCCGTGATCACAACAGCCCCCTTTCCCGTGGCAACCAACATACAACAATCATTGGTAGAGGTGTCACCATCGACTGTGATTCTGTTAAACGAATTCTTTACAGCGATTTTTAAAAATTTTTCGAGAAGAGCTTTCTCAATCTGCGCGTCCGTAAAAACATAAGCAAGCATAGTTGCCATGTTCGGACGGATCATGCCCGAGCCCTTCGCAAACCCACTGATATTCACCTGAGAGCCGTTAGCAGTAAAACTTGCTGAGGCGAGCTTCGCTCGTGTATCGGTTGTCAGTATTCCCTGCGCTGCCGATTGCCAAGCGTCCGCAGACAGAGCTTCATATAGCGCCGGTAATGCAACGAGTATTTTATCAGTAGGCAATTGTTCGCCTATCACCCCAGTGGAAAAAGGCAATATCTGCTGAGAAGAAGTTCGCGAAATTTCGGCCAAGCCATCACAACATGCTTCAGCTGCAAGCTCGCCTTCAGGTCCGGTGCCAGCATTAGCATTCCCTGTGTTGATCAAGAAATAACGACTAGTGCTAGCCTTTACTCGCTGCTTCGCTAGGCGAACCGGTGCGGCACAGAATGCGTTCTGGGTAAACACGCCGGCTGTAGTTGAGTCCTCCGCAATTTCAATCAAAACAAGATCGAGTCGATTGCTATAGCGAATTTCACTTGCAATTGCAGCTAAGCGAACCCCTTCAATGGGAGTGACACTAACTTTTCTCTCTGGACCGACCGCCATCTTTAAATCCTTACTCTGCTTTCACTTTCTCAGACTAACGCACTGCCGATCACTAACCTATCTTGCCGTGACAAACTTTAAACTTCTTGCCCGAGCCACAAGGGCAGGGATCGTTCCTTCCCACCTTGGCCATCTCTCGAACAAACGGAGCCACCCTCTCACCCTCTCCTTGACCCTGAGCTGACTGCGAAGGCTTGCCTGCCGGCTGCTCGGCAAGTGCCGATATCGCCTGATGCTGGAAATTTACGCGCTCTCTAGCTCGCTCCTGCTCTCGTTGCTTCTCAATAGCATCTGCATCGTCTTCTTGCCGAATCTTCACATGACTCAAAACTTTAACAACTTCCTGTTGCAAATTTGTCATCAGATCTTGAAATAGAGCGAAGGCTTCCCGCTTATATTCTTGTCGCGGATTCTTGCCGCCATAACTGCGCAAGAATATTCCTTGCCGCAGGTGATCCATAGTCGCAAGGTGGTCCTTCCACAAGCCATCTAAGATCTGTAATGTAATTTGTTTCTCGAATGCGCGCATCTTTTCACCCACTGCAGCACATTTCTTCTCGTAATCAGCAGAGAGTATTTCGTCGATTTTTTGCTTCAACTGCTCTTCATAAAGCTGATCATCTTCATCGAGCCATTTCTGAATATCTTGCTGAGTCGAAAATTCGGTATCAATTGCTTTCTGCAACCCTTCTACATCCCATTGTTCAGGAACACTTTGAGGCGGGATGTAGTCATCGACGTACTGTCCTACCACTTCTGTGCGCATGTCTTTCAACAATTCTGAAATATCATCGCTAGCCATTAGCTCGTTACGCTGACGATAGATGATCGTGCGCTGATCATTTGCTACATTGTCATATTCCAATAACTGTTTACGAATATCGAAATTCCTGCCTTCGACCTTCCGCTGAGCCTTCTCAATCTGCTTCGTTACCATGCTGTGCTCAATGGCTTCTCCACGCTCCATACCCAGACGTCGCATGAAGTTCTTCACGCCATCGGTTGCAAATATCCTAAGTAGGTTATCTTCCATTGACAGATAGAATCTGGAATAACCGGGATCTCCCTGTCGTCCTGAACGACCACGTAGCTGATTGTCTATGCGTCTCGATTCGTGTCGCTCGGTGCCAACGATGTGTAGGCCACCGGCCGCAATAACTTGATCGTGACGCAGCTGCCATTCTTCTTTAATCTTCTCAATCTCTGCCTCGGTAGGATTTTCTAGTTCGGCAACTTCGGCCTCCCATTTACCGCCTAATACGATATCTGTACCACGGCCAGCCATATTGGTTGCGATAGTCACTACCCCAGGTCGTCCTGCCTGAGCAATAATCTCCGCCTCGCGCTCATGAAATTTAGCGTTTAGCACTTCATGCTGAATTTTTTCTTTGGTGAGAAAATTCGACAGTGTTTCCGATGTATCGATAGAGGCCGTACCGACGAGTACCGGCGCTCCTTTGGCACTCATCTCTGTGATGTCGCGTACGATTGCTTCTAACTTCTCTTCCATGGAAAGAAATATAAGATCGTTTGCATCCTCTCGCACCATAGGCTGATTGGTTGGTATCACTACCACATTTAGTCCGTATATTTGCGAAAACTCGAATGCTTCCGTATCAGCAGTACCTGTCATACCAGACAAATTATTGTACAAGCGGAAATAGTTCTGAAATGTCGTTGAAGCGAGAGTTTGACTCTCACTCTGAATCTGCAATTTTTCCTTAGCCTCTAGAGCCTGATGCAAGCCTTCCGACAGACGGCGTCCTTCCATCGTTCGTCCAGTATGCTCATCAATCAGTACAATGCTTTTATTCTGTACTATGTACTCAATATCTCGATTAAAAAGGTTATGCGCCTTCAGGCCAGCATGTACATGGTGAAGCAAAGATAGGTTGGTTGCTGAGTAAAGTGACTCACCTTCAGCCAACAGCTTTTTCTGGATCAGAATATCCTCAACAAACTCGTGACCGAATTCAGTAAGTTCAACCTGGCGACTCTTCTCATCTACGGTGAAGTGACCAGACTCTTCTGGCACAAAACTCTTGTCCATCATTTCCATCTTGGACTTTTCGGCCTTTACTCCCTTCTCCAACTTCGGAATCAGTTGATTGATAGCTTCATAGAGTTTGGAACTATCTTCGGCCGCGCCAGAGATTATCAGCGGTGTCCTCGCTTCGTCGATGAGGATTGAATCCACTTCGTCGACGATCGCAAAATTTAGCTCTCTCTGCATCTTGTCGTCGAGACGGAACGCCATGTTATCGCGCAAGTAGTCGAAACCGAATTCGTTGTTCGTGCCGTAGGTGATAGAACTGTTATAAGCTGCCTTCTTTAATTCCGGCGTCTGTCCCGAGCCTATGATACCCACAGTAAGGCCTAGAAATTCATACAGGGGGCGCATCCAGTTAGCATCACGCTCTGCTAGATATTCATTCACGGTAACGAGGTGAACCCCCTTCCCGGTAAGGCCATTTAGGTAGGCCGGCAAGGTCGCCATAAGCGTCTTACCCTCACCCGTTCTCATCTCTGCGATGCTACCCTCGTGCAATACGATTCCACCGATCATCTGCACATCGAAATGGCGCATCTGCAATGTCCGCTTACTCGCTTCGCGAACAACAGCGAACGCTTCCGGCAGTAGCGCGTCGGTCGATTCGCCAGCATCGAAGCGCTGTTTAAATTCCACCGTCTTGGCTTTCAACTCTTCATCGGAAAGTGCTTCTAATGAAGGTTCAAGCTCGCTGATACGAACAACAATTTTTTGCAGCTTCTTCAGCTTACGCGAGTTACTGCTTCCTAATATTTTGTTTAATATGCTCATTTTTCTCTATCAATAAATAGGTGATTCGATACGCTGATCTACTACGGGCATATAGAGCATTGCTCAGGCAGACCGAGAGAGACCAATTAGGTTCGTTTAAGAGAGGGGATGATTATCTTGCTGTGCGGTGTATATAGGCGGCAGGGTCGACGACTCTACCGTTCTTGTAAACCTCAAAGTGAACATGGGGCCCTGTTGAGCGGCCAGTAGAACCCACTAGCGCGATGTTCTGGCCCTTCATTACAATATCGCCAACATCCACCAATAGCTTTTCTGAATGTGCGTAGCGTGTAGTGAAGCCGTTACCGTGATTAACTTCAACCATCAAGCCGTAGCCCGAACGAGGCCCAGACCAGGTGATTACTCCTGCTGCCACGGTATTAATCTCAGCACCCGACTTGCCGGTGGTGAAGTCTATACCACCATGGAAAGCTATGCGCCCAGTAATAGGGTCAGGACGCTGACCGAAGCGCGAGGCGATCCAGGCTTTATCTACAGGCCTGCCTGCTATGAATACATCTGACTGAATTTTGCGATCAGTCATCAGACCTTCGAGAATTTCGAGTTGTTGCTGTCGGTCATCCAGTTGCCGTTCGAGCTGATAAACGGCGTCCATAAAACCCGCTGCCGAGTAGGACTCTGAAACACCAGTTGCGGGGCCGCCGATAGTAATTGGATCGCTGAAATCAAACTCACCATTATCCAAATTCGCAATGGTAGTTATGCGCTCCCCTACTGCATCCAAGCGCACTAGGCGTGCCTGTAACATTGCGAGACGCATTGTCAGGGCTTCGATCTGTTGTTCTGATTCTTCCTTAATCTCGGATATTTGTTCGGTCTGTATACGAATCTGGCGCTCCCAGTTTTGCGCAGACTCTTCGCTAAAGACTCCATTGTTCTGAGAAACCGCAAGCCCATAACCAAAATAGCCCATCGCAACTGGGGCGCCGAGTAGGCATAGGGAAAAGAGGCCTTTCAGCCACCCTTTGAGGACGATAGTTTTGGTGTGACCATGACGCTGGTCGACTAGAATAACTTTCATTGAGTAAGCGTTATCTCAGTAAGCCTATTAAAACTGGGGCTAATCAAGAAACTTCAACGCCCAACTATATTTATTAAAATCAGATAGTTAGGATAGCATAGCAGGACTAGGCTGCCAACACTGGTTTCATATAGGAAATAGGCACGCTCGTATCGTTGTCGAAACTGACTATTTCCCAAGCATCTTCATTAACTTCAAGCATTCTTAATAAAGCATTATTGAGAGCATGTCCAGATTTATATCCCTTGAACTCGCCTATCAAGCTATTACCAAGCAGGTATAAATCGCCAATAGAATCAAGGATCTTATGCTTTACGAACTCGTCTTCATAACGCAGACCGTCTTCGTTCAAAACCTTGTAGTCACCTACCGCGATGGCATTGTCCATACTGGCACCCAGTGCCAAATTCCTATTACGCAATTCCTCGAATTCATGCATAAAGCCGAAGGTGCGCGCACGGCTCACTTCCTTAACAAAGGAAGTGCTGGAGAAATCGATGGTCGCGCTCTTCGTATACTTCTTATAGACGGGGTGGTCGTAGAGCAGTGTGTAACTAACTTTGAAACCATCAAACGGCTCGAGGCTCACTGCCTTGTCGCCATGCTCCAGATGGAGCGGCTTCTTTATTTTAATGAAGCGCTTTAATTCTGATTGCTCTTCGATTCCAGCAGATTGTATTAGGAAAACGAAAGGGCCAGCACTGCCATCCATGATCGGCACTTCCGCCGCGCTTACATCGATATAGGCATTATCGATACCTAAACCTGACAGCGCCGACATCAAATGCTCAATAGTTGAAATTCTAACGTCATTTTTTACTAAACAGGTAGAGAGGGTTGTATCACCTACATTGGATGCACGGGCAGGAATCTGAACGGGCACATCTAAATCTATCCGAGTAAAGATGATGCCAGTGTTAACCGGGGCTGGTCTAAGAGTTAGGTAGACTTTTTCGCCGGTGTGCAGGCCAACGCCCGTGGCACGAATAACATTCTTCAGAGTTCTTTGTTTCAGCATAGGTCTTCGCTTCGCATCTTAATTTAGTCGAAAAAAAATGGTTGTCTCAAGCATTCGTCATGCAGTGTCATATCACAATGTGATTAAGGCTTAGCCCTATGCCTGAAACGCGTACTCCGCGCCCTGCTCGAGATTACCAACACTAGACCCGAGAACAAGGGTTTTCAGCTCACCACCACGACCTTTTTGCAAAACTCTGGCATGGTAGCAAAATTCAAGGAATAACCCAATAAGGGAAAATCCGTGTAATACCCCGAAACCTTGCCCTGCAAGGCCGTTCAAAAACAGCAAATAAGGAATGCCGTGTAAGAATCCTAGCGCGCTATTCCTGAAAACTTAGTCCGCCTGCTTTCTTAGAAAGGCAGGAATATCGAGATAATCCATGTCGGTATCTGCACCCACTACCGCGGCAGCTGCAGCGGCTGCTCGGGAAGAACCCTGCCTTCGCATTACTGCCGGCTTATCGAGCTGACGATAGTCGGTAGTTGTTTCCCTAGCAGTATTGTCCACGACTTTAGTGGGTTTCCCATGAGCATCGCCTAGCCCTGTAGCTACTACGGTAACTCGCATTTCATTCTCAAGACTTGGATCGATCACTGTGCCAACGACAACCGTTGCATCATCTGAAGCAAATTCTTCAATAGTGTCGCCAACCTCAGAAAACTCACCCAGAGATAGATTCTCTCCAGCCGTGATATTAACTAAAATTCCGCGCGCGCCCTGCAGATTCACATCTTCTAGTAGCGGGCTACGAATTGCAGCTTCTGCTGCCTCCCGAGCTCGATCAGCACCTACTGCTGCACCAGTTCCCATCATGGCCATACCCATCTCAGACATCACTGTCTTAACATCGGCGAAATCCACGTTAATCATGCCAGGGTTCATAATTAGATCGGCGATGCCTTTCACCGCACCTAACAGCACATCGTTAGCCGCTTTAAATGCCTCCAGTAAAGTCGCTTCTTTACCCAGCACGTCTAATAATTTTTCGTTCGGAATAGTGATTAGAGAATCAACATGCTCTGTGAGCAGCTGAATGCCCTCTTCCGCAATCTTTGAACGTTTCTTACCCTCAAATGGAAAAGGTCGAGTAACGATCGCAACGGTTAAGATACCCATCTCCCGAGCCACTTCGGCAACGATAGGTGCCGCTCCCGTTCCTGTACCTCCCCCCATACCGGCTGTGATAAATACCATATCAGCGCCGGACAATATTTCAGCGATCTCATCTCTATCTTCCAACGCTGCCTGTCGACCGATCTCAGGATTTGCTCCCGCACCAAGACCTTTAGTTATATTGCTACCCATTTGCAATATCGTCTTGGCTTTAAGGTTATGTAAGGCCTGCGCATCGGTGTTAGCACAGATAAACTCGACGCCCTCTACCTGATTATTGATCATATGATGCACAGCGTTTCCGCCACCACCACCAACGCCTATGACTTTAATTTCAGCGCTCTGCGCAACGCTCTCGACTAATTCAAACATATAGCCCCCTAATTTATGATTCTTTTACTGTATTGATTATTGAATGACAATTAATTATTAACCGCTTAGATTAAAACTAAAAATTTCCCTGAAACCAGTTTTTTACCCTGTCCACAATCTGAATCTGTGGCTCACGCTTGGACTCGATTCCACCTCTTTCCTGATATTGCTTTAATCCGTACAGCAATAATCCAACACCTGTTGAGTAAATTGGATTTCTCACAATGTCGGATAAACCATTGACATTATGGGGCGCTCCGATGCGCACAGGGGCATGAAATATTTCTTCAGCTAGATCCACAACACCTTCCATTTTGCTAGTGCCACCGGTAAGAACGATGCCTGCTGCTAGCAGACTTTCGAATCCACTTCGTTGCAACTCGGCTTGCACAAGTGTAAATAATTCGTCATAGCGCGGCTCAACCACTTCAGCCAACGCCTGCCTCGAAAGCTCTCGTGGCGCTCGATCGCCGACGCTAGGAACCTTCAAAGTCTCATCGGCGCTAGCCAATTGAGTCAGAGCACATGCATATTTAATTTTTATCTCTTCTGCGTTTTCTGTCGGCGTTCGCAGAGCCATCGCAATATCATTAGTCACCTGATCGCCGGCAATTGGGATGACACCCGTGTGACGAATAGCGCCTTCTGTAAAAATGGCTATATCAGTGGTACCTCCGCCGATATCTACGAGACAAACCCCTAGCTCTTTCTCATCATCGGTAAGAACGCTATAGGCGGAGGCCAATTGCTCTAGAATAATCTCGTCAGTCTCCAGGCCACAGCGCTTGATGCACTTCTCAATGTTCTGCACTGCGTTAATCGCACAAGTGACCAGGTGCACTTTCGCCTCAAGACGAACACCGGACATACCAAGCGGCTCTTTAACACCTTCCTGAGAATCGATGATGTATTCCTGCGGCAGTATGTGCAGAACTTTCTGATCAGCAGGAATGGCAACGGCTTGCGCCGCATCGATAACGCGCTCGATATCGGCTTTCATTACCTCACCGTCTCGAATCGCTACGATTCCGTGAGAGTTCATGCTACGAATGTGACTGCCGGCAATCCCTGCATAGACTGAATGAATCTGGCATCCCGCCATGAGCTCAGCTTCTTCGATCGCACGCTGAATAGACTCAACTGTCGATTCTATATTAACCACAGTACCTTTCT
>Ga0316189_10001160_pt1 | contig 26160 bp, 23 predicted proteins | sample LowCovwburrow_MG_FD_204930 | JGI IMG/M metagenome (GOLD analysis project Ga0316189, IMG submission 204930) | Coastal sediment microbial communities from Maine, United States - Lowes Cove worm burrow | ecosystem: Environmental > Aquatic > Marine > Coastal > Sediment | place: USA: Maine... | reverse complement strand
AAACTCGAGCTTGCACGGCTCGGCCTGACACAACCAAACGACCGGCTGCGGCGGCGGCCACAAACAAACGGGAGCACAAGACAATGTACGTAGATATCAAGAAATGGAAGAACGCCCGCGGCTTTACGCTCATCGAGTTGATGATCGTTGTTGCGATCCTCGGAATCCTCGCCGCGATCGCGGTCCCCGCCCTCACCAAGTACATGCGGCGGTCGAAGACCTCTGAGGCTCGGATCCAGCTCGCCAAGCTGTTTGACGCAACGTCCAGCTACTACAACACGGAGCACGCAGAGCGTGGAGCCACCAACTTTGTTGGACAGGGCGGCGCCGTCCAGGACCTCGCGCCCCACCTTTGCCCCTACCCGACCGGTTCCCCCACCGGTGGTGAAGCCACGATCACTCCAGCGATCGGCTTCGACTGTAACCTCGGCCCAGGCGGACACTGCGTCCCGGCGGCTGGCGGTGGTGGTGCTGGCTACTACGACATCGCGCTTTGGAACGACAACCCCGTCTGGAACGGCCTCAACTTCAACATGGAGCAGGGCCACTTCTTCCACTACAACTTCGTAGCGGTCAACACGACGACGGGCTTTGGTACCTGCCAGTTCACCGCGCAAGCGTTTGGTGACCTCGACGGCGACACCAACTTGTTCTCGACCTTCGAGCGCTCGGGTGCTGCCGACCAGCAAGGCGTCAACGCCTCCATCGGCTTGTACATCGACCAAGACGTCGAGTAGCTGAACCGACACTCGCCGGCATCGCTCCCGGCGGCGAAATCAGGCCGCGGCTCCTCTTGGAGTCGCGGCTGTTTTCGTTGGTTGCGACGTCGTCTCGGTCACTCCGGGGCCGCGCCCGGTTGCGTGGGCTGGACGCCGACCGACCACCCCATTGCGGCGTGCATTCCGTGGTGGATTCAGCCCCGTCGCCGCTCTACCCTGTACTCGGATGCACCCCACCGTTCGCACGCTCGCGGGCATGCTGGCCTTTGCCGGCGCGCTGGGCATCGCCAACCAGCTGCACGCCCCGGCGGAAGCTGCCCGTACCGACTGGCCAGCCGAAGCGGACGTCCTGTACGTCCCGCCGCCCGGCTACCTGCGTGCAATGAGCGTCGGCTACCGCGAGGCCATGGCCGACCTCATCTGGGTTCGCGCGCTGATCTTTACGGGTGAGCGCTTCGGCTCGACCGACACCAACGCGGTCGAACGCTACACCGAAGCCATCAACGATCTGGCGCCCCGCTTTCGGCGGCCGTATCTGTGGGGCGCAATCACTCAGATCTACGGGGGCCAAGCCAACGTCTCCCGCGATATGGTCGAGCGCTCGGCTCGGGTGTACGAGCGCGGCCTCGAGCAGTTTCCGGAGAGCCACGAGCTGCTGTACCCCTACGGGATGCTGCTCAGCGTGCAGGTGGGCTCAACCCCGGGCTACAGCGAAGCCGAGCGAGCCGAGCACACCCGACGCGGCGCCGATCTCATTCGGCGGGCGGCGGCGTTTGGTGCCGATCCGCTGGTGCGACTCCAAGCCGCCACATTGATCACCGACAACGCCTCACCCCAGCTCGCAATCCAGTTCCTCGAGAGCCAGCTGGCGGCCACCGAGGACGAAGAGCATCGCCGGTTGCTGCGTCGCAAGCTGTCCGAGCTCGCCGGCCCCGAGCGGGTTGTGGCCGTCGAGGCGATTCGCAAGCAGTTCTTCGAGGAGCTGCAGCGCGAACGGCCCTACGTGCCCGACAACGTGTACGCGGTCATCCGCGCCGACACCGTCAGCACCGCGCCCTAGCCGGGTGCCGGCCTTGCGCCGACCGTCCGCGAAGGCCACCGAACCGCGGCTTCACCGGCCTTCACGACGTTCGGCCGACCGTCCGCGAAGGCCATCCAGTCGCGACGTAGCCGACCTCGACGATCGTGGTTCGACCGTCGGCGAGGGCCGCCACCGAACCGCGGCTCAGCCGGCCTTGACGACCTTGGATTGACCGTCCGCGACGGTCACCGACTGCGTCACCTTCTTGCCGTTCTCCCACTGCCACTTGACCGTGTGCCGACCCGGCGTGACCTTCACGCTCGACTGTGGCGTCTTGCCGACGAATTTTCCGTCGACGTAGGCCTTGGCGGGCAGCACGCCCATGTTCGTGCCGATCTTGAGCGTGGCCGTCTTGGCCGCGGGTTTCGGCTTGCGGGGCTTGGGCTTCGGCTTGGGCTTCGGCTTCGGCGTGGTGGCCGGCGTGACTGGTGTTGGCTTGGGTGGCGTCGGTGTGACCGCGGGGGTCGGCGTCGGCGTGACCGGGGTCCCAGGGACCGCGACCGGAGGAACCGCGCCTTCGGCGAGCAACGCGACCTTCAACGGCTGCGCCGGCTCTCCCGAGAACTCGAGTGGAAGCCGCTGCGTGACGTGTCCGGCGAGCATCGCTTGGACCTCGTACTTCTTGGTCGGGTCGCGCGTGATGTCGATCTTGCCGCCGCTGGCCACCGTCGCCGCCACAAGGCCGTCGACGAGCAGGCTCAGGTTTCCGCCCGGCGGAGAGGTCTCGACGGACAGCCCGACGACACGCGCCTGCAGCTTGACCGGTAGCGTCAGCGCGCTCGTGACGTCGACCTCTTGGTCGAACGGCAGGTAGTTGGCGTGGGTGGCCGTGATCTTGTGCTTGCCCAGGTCCAGCGGCTGCACGAAGGGCGACGGGCCCGTCAGTGCTTTGCCGTCGACCGAAACAACCGCATCAGGCGGCGTGACCTGGACAGTGAGCACGCCGCGGGCTGCGACCACCTTGGGCGCGTCTGCGCCACCACCATCCGCGACGTCTGTCCCGTCGCTGGCCCCTCCTGCCTTGTCGGACAACAGCAAGTAGAACCCGCCGAGTCCGGCGCCAAACAGCATCAGGAGCGCCACGACGATGATCGCCACGAGCCCCGCGTTGGACTTGGGCGGCCGGTCGTCGAAATCCATCCCCACGGGCGCGGGCATAGGCATCGCGTGGGGCGCCATGTGGGGCGCGGCCCCGAATGCCGCGGCCTGGGGCGCATGCGCTGGCGGCGGAAACCCTGGTGCAGCGAACCCGGCATGTTGCTGCTGCTGGTGGTGCGGCTGCTGTTGCTGCTGCTGTTGCTGTTGCTGCTGCTGTTGCTGTTGCTGCTGTTGCTGCTGCTGCTGCTGCGCCGGGACCATGCCCGGGTGCGGTGCCGGCACCCCCATCCCAGGGTGCATGCCGTGCGCAGCGGGAGCCGACTGCGGCGCCGCCGGGAACGACGGCGCTGCCATCGGAGGCTGCGCGACTGGCGCTCGGCCGGGCGGAACTGCGGTAAGCGCAACCTGCGGCGGAGCCAACGGCTGCTGCGTGATTGCCGAGGGCGCGACCTTGGGCGGAACGTTCGCGGGAGGGCCCCCCACATCGACGCGCGTGGGACCCTCACTGTCGTCATCGTCGCCAAGCTTGGGGGTGGACGCCGACAGACCCGGGACAACGCGGGCACCACCACCGGTGACGCCGCGGGGCGGGGGTGCGCCATCGGGCGCGGCGCCGGGCTCGGGCTCGTCGTCGAACAGACGAGTCTCGAGTTCATCGTCATCCCAGTCGAAGTCGGAGGATGAGGGAGCGCCAGCCGCGGCCGCAGCGTACGACGCGGTCGCCTTGGGCCGTGCGCGCGGCTTGGGCGGCGCACCAGGCTTGGGCAGCGCAGTGCGTGGAGCGGCCGCAACTGCGGCGGCGCGCCCCGCGGGCGGAGCGCTTGCGCCTCCGGGGACCGGGAGATCCGGCCGCGCGGTGGTCATCACCATCGTCTTGCGCTTGAGGTTCTTTCGCGCACGTCCCCCTGGAGGGGCCGGAGGCGCTGCCGCCTTGGGCGGGGGCGGTGGTGCCCCCGCAGGCGGGGGCGGTGGAGCGCCAGGTGGGCCGACCTTGCGCGCGCCAGGCGGTGGCGGCGGACGACCCGCTCCCGGGGGCATCATCAACGTGCGACGCGGCTGCCGCCCTGCCCCGTTCGGCTTGAGCCCAACCTGCGCCAGGTTCCGCTCCTTCTCAATCTCGATCTCGCGGGCGTAGTTTTCACGGGCCCAGCCAGCCAAGTCCTTGCGGCTGTAGAACATGCCCTGGGCGAACATGAATGCCTGCAACTCGTCGTGCAGCTCGATCGCCGACTGGTAGCGCTGGTCGGGTTCCCCCGCGAGCGCCTTGTACATAATCGCTTCGAGCGGCTTGGATATCTGTGGATTGACCGAGGACGGGCGCGGCACTTCGACGGCGCGCACCTTCTCCAGCGTGGCGAAGTCAGTGTCTGCCTGAAACAAACGCTGCCCGGTGAGGATCTCAAAGAGAACGACCCCCACCGAGAACACGTCGCTACGGCGGTCCAGCGGCATTCCGCGGACCTGCTCGGGCGACATGTACCCGAACTTCCCTTTCAGGATTCCGGCCTGGGTGCGCGAGGCTCGTCCAGCAGCCTTGGCCACCCCGAAGTCGATGAGCTTTACCTCGCCCTCGAACGAGACCAGGATGTTTGGGGGCGACACATCGCGGTGGACGATGTTGAGAGGGCGATTGAACTTGTCCTTTTTGTTGTGAGCGTAATCGAGCCCCTCACAAATTTTCATGATGACGTAGCAGGCCTGGGGGACCGGCAACGGCTTGCCCGCCTGCTGACATTTCTGAAAAATCGCTCGGAGATCGCGCCCCGCGATGTACTCCAGTGCGATGTAAAAGCTGTCCTGCTCGTTACCGAGATTGTAGATCTGGGCGATGTTCCCGTGCTGCAGCTGGACGGCGATCATCGCCTCGTCCTTGAACATCGTGATGAACTCTTCGTCCTCCGCGACGTGCGGCAGAATCTTCTTCACGGCGACGACGCGCTCAAACTCCTCAACGCCGTATTCTTTGGCCTTGAAGACCTCCGCCATGCCGCCGACGCTGATGCGCTCGAGCAGCAGGTAGGGCCCGTACTGCGAGGGTAGATTCACGGACGTGCTTTCCAGATGCTGAGGTGCGCGAATTGCACACCGGCGGGTATTATAGCCATAAACCGGTCGGAACCCGATATACCAACGCACAGTTGGCTCAACCGACTTTGGTCACGAAATCGCCCGCCGTCGCAGCCCGCAAAAACAGGTTCGGAGGCTGTGTTCAGGCTCGAATAACTGCCGAGCGTCACACCACGGCCTGGCGCCTCCCCCGTTCCCTCGCCCGTCCGGCCGCGGGGAGACCCGCAACCACGCCGCGCAAAAAATCATGCAACAGCTCGCGGCCGGGGTCGATGGTAGGGTCAGGAGGAGACGAGATGTCCCAAAGCGGAGGCCAAAAGAGCGGTCCTACCGACCCCGTCGGAGCGATCAGCAGCCAGCGAATCGGGGCTGCAGACGCGGTCACGAGCACGCAGGGCCCAGCTGGGGCCGCTGCGGCCCAGGGTGTCGAGGCGAGCACAGCCAGCGGCAGCGTGGAAGCGGCTCAGGGGGTGCAGGAGACAGGCTCGGTATCCGCCGCCGGCGAAGCCGAGCAAGTCGCCCAGGCGCTGCAGGCCGGTGAGATCGACGCGGCGCAGGCGCAGGCGCAGCTGATTGAGCAGGCGGTTGCGGCCCACCTGCCCCCTGGCGCAGACCCGGCCCTCGCCGCCGAGCTCAGGGCCGATCTGGAGGCAGCGTTCGCCAACGATCCAACCTTGGCCTCCCTGCTGGGGTAGCCCCGAGTGCGGTCAGCCGACGAGCGCCGTGGGCTCTGGGAAGAACGGGCGGACGTCGTCGGCGAGGTTGAGCCCGGTGAGGTCGAACCGGCGCAACGCACCCGACAAGATCTGAGCCCGCTCTCGCGCCCCAAGGCGACGATCGATGATGACCCGATACTCGCCACGCAGGCGGCACAGCCCACCCGTGCCCGCAGTCGATCCGTTCATCGGCTCGTAGCAGACGGTGATCGAGAGTTCCTCGGCCAACGCCTCGAGGGCCTCAAGGATCCGCTGTGGGTTCGCAGTCGCCATCGCGCCGTACGCTGACAACTTGCCGAAACTTGGATCGGTTTGCAAACCCGTTTGCCTGCGTTGGAGCCGACGCAATCGCACGTGTACGAAGCGGTTTTCGTCCGTTGCAGATCCTGTTTTGCACCTCCGAGATCTGGCGCATGGTCGCGGCTCCACGACGTTGCGCGGGCATCCAGGAAGACCGAAGAACCCCTCCGAGAGCACTGGTAGCACCCTGTTTGCGGCCACGAACGCAACCCCGACCGCGGTGCAAAAATCGACGCGAGTGTCGGGCCAACACCGGCATGCACTCCGCGAGAGATCCGATCCTCGGGCACGCAAGAGATCCACACGCGCGGCGCCCCCGTCGAGATCGTCCACGCAGCATCGCGCGTCCTTCCGACGACGATCATCGAGATCGTGCACAGGGCTATCGCGTGGCTGACTGCGACAACGGGATCGTGAAGTGCACAACCGTGCCGCTGCCCAGCTCGCTCTCAGCCCAAACATCGCCACCGTGGGCGGTGACCAGATTCTTCACGATAGACAGTCCCAGACCGGCGCCGCCGTGCTCACGCGTGGGCCCGGCATCGGCCTGGTAGAACGCCTCAAAGACCCGCGCGAGCTGGTCTGCAGCGATCCCGGTCCCCGTATCGATGACCGAGATCCGCACGGCGTCGGCAACCTCTTCGCCGAAGAGGGTCTCCTCATCGAACGGGCGCCGGATGGGCGCCGTCTCGCCGACGATGCGCACGGTGCTTCCCGCAGTTGAAAACTTGATGGCGTTGACGAGCAGATTCGTCATCACGCGCTGAAGTTTTTCTGCATCGCACAGGACCTCCGCGAGATCCGGGACGTCGACATCCAGCGTCACCTTCGCCGCATCCGCCACAAGTTGGAGCGCCTCGACGGCTCGGCGCGCGATAGCACCGACCTGCCGCGGCTGGAGGTCGAGTCGCACCGCGCCGACCTCGAGCTTGGACATTTCCAGCACCTGGGTGATGAGCGCCAACAGCTCCTCGCCCCGAGAGAGAATCGTCTGCACGTACTCGCGCTGCTCGTCGTTGAGCGCCCCCGCGAGTCCCTCGAGCAACATCTCTGAGAACCCGATCACAGAGGTCAGGGGGGTCCTGAGCTCGTGAGAGACGGTGGCGAGGAAATTGCTCTTGAGCTTGTCTATCTCGCCAAGATGCTCAACGGCGCGGCGGAGTTCGGCGTTGTGTTCGGTGAGCTCTTCGTAGCGTTTTGCCGAGACCGCCAGATGCATCTCGGATGTGACCCAAGCGGCGAACCCCGCCTGGAGCAGCTGCCCGACCGCGTGCCAAAGCGCCTCGGCCAACGCCAGCTCGAGCGCGTCGCCCTCCCCGGCCGGACGCGCCACCACGAGGTACGCGACACGATCGGCTCCCGCGTACAGGGCTCGGACATCAAAGCAGTGCCCTTCGATCCCAAAGCTCGGCTGCCTCGCGCGCACCGCCTGGGGCGCCTCGGCCGGCAACTGGTCCCAGCTTTCCAACGGAGAGCCCGGTGCCGCGGTCACGACAAACGGCGAGCCGTCCTCTGAGAACACAGCGATGCCATGGATGCGTCCGACGACGAAGGGCGCCAGGACCCTCCGCATATCCGCCTCACGCACCAGATCGGCGAGTGCGGCGACCCGCTCGGCGGGGCCCGTGACCAAGTCGGGCAGCCCCGACGGGTCGGCAGCATCAGCCACCGGTGTCGTCCTCCGACACTTGTGGATCCACGGCTCCGGGCTTCCGCGCTGCGGCAACCCGAGCGCTGGGGTCGAGCACGTGCCCGCCGCCCACCAGCATTTCCGCCAGACGATCCCGCAGATCGTCGGGGCCGACCTTGAAGCGTTCTTGAAAGTCGAAACGCCGGGATAGCTTTGCCCACGTCGCCTCGGCCAACCCCAAGAAAGTCTCCGCGACGCCGACCCCCTGGATCGCCGTCCCTGTGAAGATCGGCTCGCGTCCCTTGGCCGCGATCTTGGCCACGTCGGCATCGCTACGTATGCCCTCCAAGTCGCGCTTGTTGAACTGGATCACGACCGCGATGTCGCTCCACTCGATACCGTTGTCGGCTAGGTTCGCGCGCAAGTTCGCGAAGCTCTCGTTGTTTGCCCGCGTTGCGCTGACCCGTGAGTCCGCGACGAAGGCGACGCCATCGGCCCCCTGCAGCACGATTTTGCGCGTGGTGTTGTGGATGACCTGGCCGGGCACCGTGAACAGCTTGAGCTTGATCGACAGCCCCGCTTTGGTCTCGAGCTGCAGCGGCAGGAGATCAAAAAACAGTGTCCGGTCGTTCCGCGTGTCGAGGCTGACCAGCGCGCCCTCGGTCGCATCCCGCATCCGCTGGTGGAGCTGCTGCAGGTTGGTGGTCTTCCCGCTCATCGCGGGGCCGTAGTAGACCAACTTGAGCGTGATCTCGCGGCGCTGGATATCGATGAAGACCATCGCGGAGGGTGAATGCTACCGCACCGTTCCAGAGTCCGGGGACTTCGTGGGCTTCGCCTCCGTGGCGCGCTGAGCGGCCCGGTCCGGAAGCACGCCATCCGTGCTGCAAACGCGCTCCAGCTCCTTTAGGGCGGCCTGCAGCGCGGGTCCTCCGCTGGCAAGATCGGGGGTCTCGATCCGAACCATGACCAGTTCGTCGCCTCGCCCGGAGCCTTCCTTCTTTGGGGCCCCCTTGCCACGCAAACGCAGGCGGCTGCCCGACTTGATCCCGGCGGGCACATCGACGTCCACAATGCCGTCGACGGTCGGCACGGGCAGCTTGGCCCCCGTGGCGGCCTCGCTGACCGAGATCGGCAGCTCGCACTTGATGTCGTCGCCGTCGACCGTGAGCCATGGATGGCGGCGCACGTTCACCGTGACCCGCAGATCGCCGGCTGTGGCCCCAAAGCGTCCGGGTTCTCCGTCGCCCCGCAGCACGCGCTCCGCACCCGCCTTCGTCGCGGGCGGCAGCCGGACCGTGAACTGGCGAAGGCTGCGACGCGTCGCGCGGCCGCGGCACGTCTGACAGGGATCGGGCTGCAGGAGCCCGGTGCCATCGCAGCGGCCGCAACGGGTTCGGCGAGACAACAGCCCCTCACCCTTGATCTCTCCCCTGCCCTCACACAAGACGCATCGACTCGGAGCTTTGCCACCCGGCCGCGTGCCCGTCCCCTCGCAGTCGGCACATGGCCCGGGCGCATCGAACTCGATCTCGTGCGTCGACCCGAGTACCGCGTCCGCGAGATCCACCGTCAGCGTGTAGCGGAGGTCGCGACCGCGCCTCCGCTCCCGCTTTTTGTTGCCGAACACATCGCCGAAAACACCGGTGAGCAGGTCGCGGGCGGACTGGCCATCAAAGCGCTGCGACAGTTCGAGCCCAGCCGCTGCACGCTGGGCCGATTCGTAGCGGGCGCGCTGCACGGGATCCGACAGCGTGTTGTAGGCCGCGTTGATCGTCCGGTAGCGCTCGGACGCCTCTGGGTCTTTGGGGTGCTTATCGGGATGCCACTGAAGCGTCAGTCGCCGATAGGCCTTTTTGATCTCATCCTCGCTCGCGCGCGGATCAACCCCAAGCACCGCGTAGTAGTCGCCATCCGCCATGGAAGAACGTGATCGTCGCTACTCGGGACCCGCGTCGGACAACATCGCTTCGTAGATCTGATGCGATGAGTTTTCGAGGGCCGCCAACGCATCGACCATCAGCTCGGGAGCCGTCTCGGCGTCGGCCAGGAGAGCTTCGAGGTGGGCGGTGTCGCGTTCGATGTCTTGCCTGTCCACGTCGGACAACGAGGCCCCGTAGACCTCGAGACTGCGACGGCAGGTATAGACCAGGGTCTCGGCCCGGTTGCGCACGTCGGCGAGCCCGCGACGTTGCGCGTCGCTCTCGCGCTCGTCCTCGGCTTCGGTTTGCAGCCGTTCGATCTGCTCCTCGGTGAGCCCAGACGTTGGGCTTGCCGTGATCTTCGTTTCGCGACCGGTACCAAGGTCCTTCGCGGAGACACCCAGAATCCCGTCGGCATCGATGTCGAACGTGACCTGAATCTGCGGCACGCCGCGTGGCGCGGGCGGGATGTCGGTCAGCTGGAAGCGCGCGAGGCTCTTGTTGTCGTCGACCATCTCGCGCAGCCCCTGCGCAACATGGATGTTGACGACGGGCTGGTTGTCGACCGTGGTGGAGAAAATCTCCGACTTCCGCGTGGGGATCGTCGTGTTCTTTGGGATGAGCGTAGAGAACACGCCACCCTGGGTTTCGACCCCGATGTGGAGCGGTACGACGTCGAGCAGCAACACCCCTTGCACGGAGCCCGTGAGCACGCCGCCCTGAATCGCAGCGCCCGCAGCCACGACTTCATCGGGATTGACGGACTTGCTGGGCTGGCGCCCGAAGAACTTGGCGACGCAGTCAACGACCAGTGGCATGCGCGTTTGGCCACCGACCAACAGCACCTCCTCGACCTCGTTGACGTCGATCTCGGCGTCGGCGATCGCTTGCCCGCACGGGCCCAGCGTCCGCTCGACAAGCGGTTTGGTGAGCGTCTCCAGCTCGCTGCGGGTCAGCGTCGCGTTGAAATGCACGGGTTCGCCGTTGGCGGCCGCGATGAACGGAAGGTTGATCTCCGTCTCCAGCGAGAACGAAAGCTCCTGCTTGGCCTTCTCCGCGGCTTCCTTGAGGCGCTGCGTCGCGAGTTTTTCGCCGCGCAGATCGATGCCGTGGTCGGCGAGGAACTGATCGGCGCACCAGTTGACCACCGCGTGGTCGAAATCCTCACCGCCGAGGAAGGTGTCGCCCGCAGTGGCCAGCACCTCGAACACGCCGTCGCGCAGCTCGAGCAAAGAGATATCGAACGTGCCGCCACCAAGGTCGTAGACGGCGACGATGCGGTTGTCGTGCTCCTGCTTGAGGCCGTACGCCAACGTCGCCGCCGTGGGCTCGTTGATGATGCGCTCGACCTTGAGCCCGGCGATCTCGCCCGCGTCTTTGGTGGCTTGTCGCTGGGCGTCGTTGAAGTACGCGGGGACGGTGACGATGGCCCGCGTCACGGGCTCGCCGAGATACGCCTCGGCCGATTCCTTCATCTTCGCCAGGACCGCCGCGCCGATCTCGGACGGCGAGTAGTCGCGGTCCATGACACGCAGCCAGGCGTCGCCGTTCTCGGACGGGACCAAATCGTAGGGCAAGAGCTTGGCGAGGTTTTGGATCTCCTCTTCCTCGTGCTTGCGCCCGATCAACCGCTTGGCGGCATAGATCGTGTTGGCGGGGTTGGTCATCGCCTGCCGTTTGGCGATCTGCCCCACCAAGCGCTCCCCGTCATCGTTGAACGCAACGATGCTCGGGGTCGTACGGCTGCCCTCGGCATTGGAGATCACGGTGACCTCCTCGCCCTCCAAGACGGCGACGCACGAGTTCGTGGTCCCAAGATCGATGCCGACGATTCGCCCCTCGTCCATCCGATTACTCCCTGAGGGCCTTAGCTTTCATCGCCGCCGGTGCTCCCAGCACCGGCAACGATGACGCGAGCGGGTCGAAGGAGCCGCTCGCCCATGAGGTACCCGCGCTCGAACTCACGCACCACGGTTCCGGGGGCGTGATCGGGCGAGTCGATTTGCTGGAGCGCGTCGTGCTGCGCCGGATCGAACGCGAGTCCGACTGCGGCGATCGGCTCGATGCCATGCTTCTTGAGGCCGGTCAGGAACTCGTCGCGGACCATCTTGATGCCCTGGAGGACTTGCGACACGTTGCTCTCGTTGGTGTCGCTGGCCTCGGCCACCGCGGTGTCGGCGATCTCCATCGCGCGCTCGAGGTTGTCCACCGTCGGCAAGAAGCTCGACAGCAGCGTCTGCGTCTTGCGCATGACCGCGTCGTCGATGTCACGCTTGGCGCGCTTGCGGTAGTTGTCGAGGTCGGCCACGGCACGCAGCCACTTGTCTTTGGCGGTTGCGATACTCGCCTCGAGTTCGGCGATCCGGGCCGCATCGGCGTTTGGATCCTCGATCTCGACCGTGTCTTCCTCTACTTCGGTTTCCACGTCGTCGCTCATAGCGTCCAAGGCTGCTTCTGCTTCTGCCATGGTCCTATCAATCTCGTTGGGGATGGCCTCGGACTCGTTGGGGTCTTTTGTCGGAGTCATCGCGTCGCGCAGTCTGATGCCACGTCCAGTGGCGTCTGGCGTGCGTGGCTACGCATCAATCGTCGCAGCCAGCGCCCGCGCCGCGTACTCTACCAGAGGAATCACGGAGGCGTAATCCATCCGGTCGGGTCCGATTAGCGCGACGGCTCCGCGGGTGGGCGCGCCTGCGGTGGCATTGCCCAGCGGTACGGGACAGCCGACCAGGGTGAGCGTCGGTCCATCGTCGGCGGAGTCGTCGGACCCGGCGGTCGTTGGCTGGCCTGCCCCATCGAGCAGCGCGCCCGTTCCCACATGCACGTGCGCGCGTGGGGTCTCGCCGACCGAGGCATCGCCCACCAACTGCGACAGAACCTCGGCCAAACGTTGGTCGTCCTCGAGGAGGCCGAGCAGATCGGCCAGCCGGCCGGGCTGAACGTCACCGCCTGCGAGCGTGCGACCGCCCGCCGTCTGCAGCCACAGGGGATCGATGGGCCCCACGCTGGACAACACGAGGCCCACCGCAAAAGCGTGGGCCAGCAAGCGGTCGACCCGTGCCTCGTGAGCCGACATGCGTCGCAGGACCTCCTCACGCGCCTCAGGGAGCGTGCGCCCGGCACAGAGCTGACGCAGCTCGCTGCGGAGGCGCTCCAGCGGGAGCGGCTCGGGCAGCGGCGGCGTGCCCGGCATCAAACCGGTGACCGCCTCGAGACCCACGGTGTGCATGTGTGTAGCGCCGCCCTCCATCTCGACGATGCCCAGCATCCTGCCGCCGACGAGCGGGACGAGGTCGACCGTACGGACGCGGTCGGGTTGGTCGCCCCCGACAAACGTCACTGCCAGACAGCCGGAAACCTCGCTCAGGACACAAACCGCCGCGCGCATGCCCTGCTCTGGGCTCCCGCGCAGCTCGCGAAGTGAATGATCGACGGCGCGGGCCGCCTCCGGGCTGGGGCCGCGTTCGGCGGGACCCGCCTGCAGCTGCGCCACGAAGCGCGCGAGACCAGCGGGTGTGGGAGCGCACCCGGCCGAGCGGTGTCGGCGACGGACCAGCCCAGCCCGTTCGAGCGTGGCGATAGCTTGCCTCAGCGTGGCCGATGAACAACGGAATCCGTGGGCGCGGACAAGCGCTTTGGACGACACCTCCCCGCCGTGCACGATGTAGTCGCGGCACACGGCGCGAAGGATCGCGTCATGGCGGTCCCCCAACGTGTCGGCGTGGTCGCGCTCTCCCATAGGTGTGGCCTTGTATACCGCAAGATGGCCCGCAGAGCCCTACGGCTCCAGCAGGTCGGCCACGACCGCATCGTGCATGAGCCACCGATCGGGCGCGACCCGAAGCCGACCATCGTGAGTCCACACAAGGTTTCCCGCCCGCACGGACCCCTGGATACGGCGGTCCAACCAGCGCCGATCGACGGCTGGGAAGTGCGAGAGGAACGTCGTCACGTCCACGCCACCGAGCAGGCGGAGCCCCAGCCAAAGGCTCTCCACCGCCGCGGCGACACCATCGAGCGTTTCAACCTCTGCGACCGACGGGTCGTTGAGCCAGGCGGCCCAGCCGCGCACGTTGTTCTGGCGCCGAACCTCGCCCTCCATCCCAAACTGGGCCGAGGCCGCCGAGGGACCAAGGCCAACGTAATCGCGAGCGGTCCAGTACCCGGCGTTGTGCTGCGCACGGGACGCCATGCTCCGCGCGTACGAAGCCACCTCGTAGTGGTCCCACCCACCGCGTCGCGCCCACCCCGCGACATGCTCCAACAAGGTCGCTTGATGGTCGTCGTCGGGCAGACTGCGCTTGCCCCTCCGTACCAGCGCCTCCCATGGCGTCGCGGGTTCGATGGTGAGGGCGTAGACAGACAGGTGCTCGACGCCGGCCGCGTCGAACGCGTTGAGGTCTCGCTCGAGCGAATCGGTCGTCTGCCCCGCCCAGCCTACGATCAAGTCTGCGCTGACCGCGAGTCCACGGCCAACCGCCTCCCCTGCCGCCGCCAGCGCTCCCGCGCCCGAGTGCACGCGCCCCAGCTGGACAAGGCCGCCAGCATCCAACGTCTGCGCACCCAGCGAGACCCTGTCGCATCCGACCTCCACCAGGACGTCCAACAACGCGGCGTCCACGTGCTCGGGGTTGAGCTCAACCGTGGTCTCCAACACGCCGTGCGTATCGAACGTCGCCCGCAGCTGCGCGAACAACCGCCGCAAGCCGCTGGCCCCGAGCAGACTCGGAGTTCCGCCGCCGACGTACACGGTGCGGACCGCAGTCCCCGATAGCTGGCGGGCCTGTACTTCGGCGTCCAGGCCCTTGAGATAGGCCGACACGTCGGGACTTCGGCCCACCACGAAGTCGAAGTCACAGTAGGGGCAGGCACGCGCGCAAAACGGAACGTGCACGTAGAGCCCGGGCTCACCGCGAGCGGCCGCTGCGTTCACTCATCCTGCACGAGCGCGCCGAAGGCATCACCCGACGGCACCTCGTCCACGACATGCAGCGCGCCGTCCGAATCGCGGACCGCCGCCATGCCCCGCCACCACCAACCGGGCAACGAGTCCATGTCGATCCCGTTGCTCTGCAGCAGGTGGCTCTGCTCCTCGAGCGTATCGATCATCGAGGGGTGGAAGGCCTCTCCGCGCCCCTTGAGTTGCGCGCCAAGCCACAGCGAGCTGCGGTGCGGTGTCGCCTCTTCTACGTCCTCGAGCATGACCGAGAACGCCCGCCGAACCACCGAGAGATCGGGCAGCTCGTAGATGCAGCCGACGGCTGGCACCTCGTCGCCCAACAGCAACGAAAGGCGGGCGGAGAACATCGACACCAACTCGTTTTGGATCGGTGCGGGCGCCCCTGCGCCTTCTTCGAGCAACGCAACGACCCCCTCGGTGCTCGCCCACGCAAACTGCACGTTCGCGGAGCGCACCAGAGCCAGGCCGGCACGAATGTGCGCTTGGGCGAAGGTGGGATCCAACTGCTCCGACCCGGTCGCCCGACTGGCCAGCAGGGCCATGCGCGCCTGCGGGTTCGAGTCGATTCGAATCAAGACTCGCGCGCCGTTGTTGGGGACGTAGTCACCAAAAACTTCGAACGGGTGCAGGCGGCGATCTGCCGTCGGTTTTTGAGTGCCGTCTTGTCCGAGGTCGTTCACTTGGTATTGAGCAGAGTATAGGCGAACCAGAACAGTCCGCCGAGGGCCACGGCTGCCACGAGCCAAACGATCGGAGAGGGCCGCTTGGACTGCTCAGAGACCACGGAGTGGCCAAAAGTGCGGCCAGACACCGCGTCGGGGGCGATCGCGGCGAGCGGGCCCGAGGGGTTGAGCGCACCGTGCCGACCCGATGGGTTGAGCGCACCGTGCAGGCCCGTGCCCGAGGCGCGCGGACCCGAGCCCGTCAGTCGACGCTGCGCACCCGTTCCCCGGCGGCGGCTTGCCGTGCTGCGCGGGCCGGTCGTCGTCGAGCGTTTGGGGGTCTGTTCTTCCTCGTCGTCGTCGGGCGCGTCGTCGATGAGACTCGCGGCGACGATCGGATGCCGAGCGGACGTCGCGATGTCGGCGGGTGGCGCGATGGGGTTCGCCCCCGTGTCGAGGCCACCGCCTGCGACAAGCGCCTCGATGTTGCCGATCTTCATGCCGGCCTTGCGTGCGGCCGTCGATCCAGAACCCGTGCTCTGGCCAGCGCGCGCCCAATCGGGCGCCTCGTCCTCGCCCGAATCTGCGAGAGCCTCAAAGCGATCGAAATCCAGCGCGTTGTCTTCGAGGTCGTCGAACTGATCGTCGTAGTCGACAACCGCGGGCTTGCCCTCGCCGAACAGCTCGGCCATGACCGCCGAGAGCTTGCGCGGCGTCGGCGACATCCCGTGCTCCTGCACGAACGCCTCGAGGTCGCGAAACATGTGATCGCAGTTTTTGTATCGATCGCTCGGGTCGACCTCGAGCGCCTTCATAATGATGGCTTCGAGCTGGGGCGGGAAGTCGGGGTCGATGAACGTCGGCGCTGGGATGTCGCCATCCAGCACGCGCTGCGTGACCTCTTCGCGAGGGCCGCGAAACAACCGCCGCTGCAGGCACATCTCGTACAAGATGATGCCGAGCGGGAAGATGTCGGCGCGCGCGTCCAGGGGCCTGCCCTGGAGCTGCTCCGGTGCCATGTAGGCGAGCTTTCCTGCGACCTGCCCCTTCTTGGCGACGGCGGACGCCCGCGTCGCAGCAATCCCGAAATCCAGGATTTTGCAGACGCCGTCGTACCCGACGTGGATGTTGGTGGGGTTGATGTCGCGATGGACCAGGTCCAGCGGAGCCCCCTTGTCGTCCGTACGGGTATGGACGTAGTGGAGGCCCTCGCACGACTGCAGGATGATGCCGACGGCGAGCTCGATGCCCATCGCCTTGCCCTGCTGCAGCCCAGCGCGCAGGAGCTGCACCAGCTCCTCGCCCTTGAGCAGCTCCATCGCGATGAAGTACTCCTCGCCGATCTCGCCCAAGTCGTACGTGTGCACGACGTTGTTGTGGGTCAGCGTCGCCGCGACGCGAGCCTCGTCGAGGAACATCCCGACGACGTCTTGCCGAGCGGCAAAATCCTCGCGGAGCGTCTTGACGACGAGCTCCTTAGCAAAGCCCTCAATCCCCGCGTACTGAGCGCGGTAAATCTCGGCCATACCTCCGGTGGCGATGTGCTCGACAAGCACATACCTGTCCCCAAAGGGGGTGGGCTCGATGTTGCTCAAGACGGAGCTGAGGCTAGCGAAGAATGGAATTCACGCCAAGCCACGAAGCTCCCCCATGGCTCAACGGGCCGCCAGAGCCAGTGAGCAACCGCTCTGCTACCACTCCCGCTCAGACTTCAAGGCGCGACCCATAAGGGCGGCAACGGCGTCACGCACATCCATGTCGCCGTACAAGATCGCGTGCATGGTGGCCACCAGGGGCATATCCACGGACTGTTGCTTGGCCAGCCGGTGGGCGGACTTCGTGTTTTTGACGCCCTCGGCGACCATTCCCATCTCGTCGAGGATCTCCTGGAGCGATCGCCCCTGCCCCAGCGCAATCCCCACACGCCGGTTGCGGGACAGGCCTCCCGTGCAGGTCAACACCAGGTCACCCATGCCCGCGAGGCCGGAGAGGGTCGCGGGGTGTGCACCCAACGACACCGCGAGCCGGCTGATCTCCGCCAGGCCGCGGGTGATGAGCCCCGCCCTGGCGTTGTCTCCCAGCCCCGCCCCATCGCCGATTCCCGCCGCCATCGCGATGACGTTCTTGAACGTCCCGCCCAGCTCGACCCCGAGGATGTCGTCGGTCACATACGCGCGCATGCTGTGGCCGGAAAGCAGACGCTGGACAGCCTCACGCACGGGAGCTTCTGAGGCGGCGACAACCACCATCGTCGGTTTTCCTCCCGCGACTTCCTTGGCAAAACTCGGTCCGCCCAAGGCGGCGATTCGGGCTCCAAGGGCATCGGGGAGCTCTTGCTGCAGGACCTCCTGCATCGTGGCGAGGGTGTCGACCTCGATCCCTTTGGCGGCGATCAGAAAGATGGGATCGGCGGGTCGCTGCGGTTGTGCGTCGAGAACCGCACGCACCTGAGCCATCGCTGCACGCATCCCGTGGCTTGGGATTGCGCAGATCACAAGCCCTGGAGACTCCAGCGCGTGGGCCATGTCGTCGGTCACCGTCAGCAACTCCGGGAACGGGAAGTCGGGCAGATAGCGGCCGTTGGCCCCGTCTGCCCGCATGGCGTCCATGTGGTCGGTACGGCGCGTCCAAAGTCGCGTCGGCCACCCTCGTCGAGCGGTGTGCAACGCAAGCGCGGTGCCCCAGCTGCCCGCGCCAAGGACCGTCACGCGGGGGAGCTCGGGAAGCTCATCAGGCGTCGCGGCGCTCGGGCCGTCGGTGGAGTCGTTCTTTGCATCCGCCATCTGCGCCGTGATTGGGGCACAGGCGGGGCGTCCGCGGCAAGCGAGCGCGGCGCCGAGGCCAGAAATACAAGGTTCAGTAGTTTCTGGTGGAATCTTCGACTCATTGTGATGTATTCGGGAGTTGCCTTAGGTCGAACATGCGTCTTTCACTCCAGTTTCCGTCCTCCCGTTTGGTCGTGCTCGGCACGTTTGCCCTGCTGGCGGCCTGCGCCGCAGACAAGGACAACGCCGGCGACGGCGTGGCCGACACCAGCGGCGCGGACACCGCTGCCAACGGGACCTTCAATGACGTCGACGACGATGGACCCGGAAACACGGGCGGCAACGACGGTGGGCCCGGCGGCGACGACGCGAACGACGCGACCGAGGACGATGCGGCGGACACCGAAGACGACGGCGGATCGTTCATCGAGAAGCCGGATGGCGGCAGCATCGGCAACCAATGCGACCCGGCTGAGCAAGATTGCCCCAAGGGTGAAAAGTGCACGTCCTACGTCAGCGTTCCGGGCGGCAAGACCGTGGACGCAACGAAGTGTGTCCCGGACGAAGGCGACGGTCTCGCTGGCGAGCCCTGTCTCCGCGAGGCTGAGAACGACGACTGCGCCGCAGGGTTTTTCTGCATGACGGACGTGTCGGGGCACACCGGAGAGGGGTTCTGCCTCGAGTACTGCAATGTCATGACGATGGAGTGCGAGTTCGGCGGAGAGTGCTTCGCGTTCAACGACGGCGCGCTTCCGGTCTGCGAGGTCACGTGTGATCCGCTGCTTCAGGACTGCCCGAACGGCCAAGGCTGCTACGCCGCGTTTGAGGACTTTGTGTGTGCGGTGCCCGGGCACCCCGAGGGGCAAGGCGCAGACGGAGACGAGTGCGCAACCGTGCAAGGCTGCCAGCCGGGGCTCTTGTGCCGGACAGGCACCAACGGCTGCGCGGGCACGAGCTGCTGCACCCCAGTCTGCTCTCTGAGCGGCGGTGGCGAGGAGTGCACCGACGGCTCGGAGAGCTGCGTTGCCGCCCTAGATGCGCCGCCGCCCATGCTGATGGACGTCGGTTTCTGCGCCATCCCCGAGTAGCCGACGCAAGCTGCTGATGTTCCAGCGCACTGCGATGGTCGTTCGCGGGCTCTACGTGGGCGCGTTGTTCAGCGGCTGTGGCTCCCAAGAGCCGCCGCCGAGCCAACCCGCCCCCGCTCCGGCGCCGACCGAGGAGGCACCGCCCCCCGCCCCGCCCGAGGCGTTGGCGATCAACGCTCTGGGTCCGCTGGCTCCGACGCCGCAGATGGGTTGGCCAGTCGAGGTCGTACACATCACGTCGGACTTCGGGTGGCGGGTCGACCCGGTGTCCGGACGCGGCACGCGACTTCACGCCGGTACCGACTTTCGCGGTGCGATCGGCACTCCTGTGCTGTCGGTCGCGGCGGGCGTCGTCGCGTTCGCCGGTCACGACGCCCTGCTGGGCAACCACGTGATCATCGACCACGGGCAGACCGTGCGGAGCTACTACGGGCATATGTCGAGCCTCTTGGTCCACGAGGGCGTCGGGGTCGAGCGTGGCGCCGCCATCGGACTGGTCGGCAATACGGGACGAAGCGCCGCCCCCCACCTGCATCTCACCATCAAAGTGGCCGGTGCCGCCGTGGACCCGGTGGGACTCATCGGACATCCGCTGCATGCGCCAACCGCATTGACCCCTGCGCCACTGCCCACCGAGTCCGAGCCGGTCGCGGCACCGTAGCGCGGCAACGCTCAGGACCGTCGCGCGACCGTGCCGTGCGTGAACAGGAGCAACGGGTCTGCACGGGGCGCTCGAGCGCAGTGCAGCCACCTTCGGCGCAGCTGCAGCAGCGTGCTGTGCCGCGACGCCTCGTCGACGCGCGCGCCATCGGGGTCCACCCCGGTCGGCTGCTTGAGCCGCAGCAGGCCGCGCCGCCGGATCTCGCTCAGCACCACGCCCGGATAGGTCAGCGGCGGGCGACACAGCTCCGCCGCGCCATCCATCACCACGATCCGCGCGTCCCACAGCAACGGCTCGCCGCCCGCATTGGGCAGCCGAATCGGTGACGCGAGCTCCACTCCGACCCCACTGAGGCAATCGGACAGCCACGGTCGGCGACCCGGCGTTACACGCCACAAGCCCGAGATCGAGCGTGCGACCGCCCCGATGGCCGCCGTGCGCTGCACCCCTGGGATGGCGCCCTGCGCGGCGCGCCATGCCCACGTGTCGCCCGGATAATCCACCGCGGCATCACACAGCGCCCAGTCCACGCGGACGGCTTGCATGGTCGCGTGCTCCGGGTCTTCCTCGCGCAACGGGCCAACCTGGCCTTCCCAGCGGGCCAGCAGCGGAGCGATGCGTTCTTCGCCGCGGGCGTCGCCAAACACCGCACCCGCCAAAGCGTCGAGCACCGACGCCCACTGCGGTGGCGTGCGGGATGAGGCGGAGATGACCGGCCCCCGCGCCACGCTCAACGCGACGCCTGGTGCTCACGAACGGTCGCGGCGAACTCGGTAAACAAGTGGGCCGCGTCGTGAGGGCCGGGAGAGGCCTCGGGGTGGTACTGCACGCAAAACAGCGGGCGCTCGGTGCTACGCAGTCCGGCGACCGTTTGGTCAAAGAGGTTGACGTGCGTCACCCCCGTCTGCTCCGACAGGCTCGCGGCGTCGACCGCAAAGCCATGGTTCTGCGCCGTGATCTCGACGCGGCGGGAGGCCTCTTGGCGGACGGGGTGGTTGCCGCCGTGGTGACCAAACTTGAGCTTGAAGGTGCTACCCCCCAGGGCAAGGCACAGCAGCTGGTGTCCCAGGCAGATGCCAAAGACGGGGAGCTGCGGCTTGCGTTCCAGGAGCGTCTTCATGCGCTCGACGACATCGGGCAGCGCGGCCGGGTCGCCTGGGCCGTTGCTGAAGAACACGCCGTCGGGCTCCAGGGCGAGGACCGCGTCAACCTCGGTGTTGGACGGCACGACCGTGACCCGGATGCCCTCGTCGACCATGTGGCGCAGGATCCCGCGCTTGATTCCAAAGTCGTACACGACGACATGCACGTCGGCCGCTGGCGGCGAAGACGTGCCCCATGTCGGCTCGGACCAGCCATAGGACTCCTTGGTCGAGACCTCGTGGGCGAGCCCACGCCCCTCCATCGAAGGAAACGCGGCCGCCATCTTCACGAGCGCTTCGGCATCGTTGTTCTCCGTGGAGATAACCCCGACCACCGCGCCGACCGTGCGCAGGTGCTTGGTCAGCGCGCGCGTGTCCAGGCCGCCGATCCCGGGCAGGCCGCGCGACTCGAGGAACTCGGGCAGCGTGGATTCGGAGCGCCAGTTGGACGCGACTGGAGACAGCGAGCGCACGATCAGCCCCTCAGCCGCCGATGCCGACGACTCGAGGTCCTCGTCATTGACCCCAACGTTTCCGACCTCGGGCACGGTGAGACAAACGAGCTGCCCGGCGTACGAAGGATCGCTGAGGATCTCCTGGTACCCGGTCATGGCGGTGTTGAACACGACCTCGCCCACGCGAGTGGTGCGGGCGCCGAACGCCCGGCCGCGAAAAATCCGGCCGTCGGCCAAGGCCAGCGTTGCGTCCCCAAAATACGGTGAGTCGGCGTCATGCAGCATGTCGCGCGAAACGGGGCCGGTGACGGACACGAGGCGTCGGTACCGTGGCTGCGGCGCTAGCGTCAAGCGGCGCCGGGCGCCCGCCGGGCCTGGTACAGTCATGGCCCGCGTGAGCACCCCTGCCGATACCCCCGCTGACTCTGCGCCTCCCGCGGCGCCGCCTCCTCGTGCCGCGGGCCTCCTGGTCGGCGATGAGCTTCTCAGCGGTAAGATCCGCGACAGCAACGGATACTTTCTCGCGCAGAGCCTGCGGCGGCGGGGCATCGCCCTCACCGAGATCCGCACCGTCAGCGACGACCCACGCGACATCGGTCACGCGTTGCTGGCGCTCGCGGAGTCCGCGGACTTCGTCTTTACCTCCGGCGGCGTGGGGCCGACGCACGACGACCGCACGCTGTCCGCAATCGCCGCGGCCACCGGGCGGCCGTTGGTTCGGCACGCGGAGATGGCCGCCCAGCTCCGTGAGTCGTACGGCGACAAACTCAATGACGCGGCGCTGTCGATGGCGGACCTGCCGGAGGGCACCGCGGCAGTTTTTGACACGCGCACGGCGGCCGGAAAGGGCTGGCCCGTGCTTCGTCTCGATCTGCCGCAGTCGCGCGTGTACATCCTGCCAGGCGTTCCGAGCCTGTTCCGGGCAAAGATCGAGCAGCTGGAGGCGCTGCCCGATGAGCTGCCGATGCGGGGCGGCTGGCATCTCGCCGAGGTCCACACAAGCCTCGAGGAGAGTCGCTTGGCGCCCCTCCTCGACGCCGTCCTCGAACGCTTCGCCGAGGTCCAGATTGGCTCGTATCCTCGCTGGACTCGCGCCGACGACGGTCGGGTCAGCCAGGACGTGCGGGTCACGCTCGAGGGCCCGGCCACGCTCGAGGCCCGTGTCCGCGAAGCCCGCCAGGCGTTGGTGGAGAGCCTGCCGGACGGGGCTTTGATCCCCGCGGCAGCGCCGCTGTAGCGCCGACACGCGGCCCCGCTCAGGTCCCGCTCACGCGTCCGCGCGCATCACGCAAAGACGCTGAGCGCGCCGCGGCGATGGACAACGCAAGCCAGCGTGATAGTTTTCGTGCCATGCGCGCCGCTATGTGCCGTATGGCCTGGATGGGCCCCGCCGCACTCATCGTTTCCGTCGCCTCCACCGCATGCGTCCCCGACAAGGACAAGGAACCCGGTTTTCTCAAGCCGCCCAAGTCCTTCGACGTGCAAGGTGGCGACCTCACGTTCAACGAGAAGCGGATCGAGGCGTTCAACTCCATGAACTCCGGCGAGCGCACCGCGCACATCACCGAGCTCAAGGGCAAAGCCGGCAGCTTCAAGGGCCAGGGCATCTTCCGTCGCAGCACCGAGCTTGGCGGCAAGATGGACGACCTGACCTACGGCAAGTTCGAGATCTTCGCGGTCGCACCCGGCCCTGAGGAGAACGAGGAAAAAGGCGTCTGGCTCGAAGTCAACATCGAGTACCACCTCTTCTCGGAAAAAGAGATGGCGGCCGGCTGGCCTAATCCCAGCTACATCGAGTTTACCGGCACCCTCGGCGACATCAGCTACCAAGGCCAGAGCAAGCCACGCAAGATGGAGCTCAAGGTCATCGTTGACGATGTCAAAATCCTAAAGGATTAGGTCGCCCGGTTGCCTGGCACTGTTGGCTCCCCGCTCCTGTGGCTCGCATTCCTCGTCGGTGTCGGCGTGGTTGTGTCCTTGGACCTGGGAGTCTTCCACCGCAAACAAAAGAGCATCAGCACCAAAGAGGCGCTCGCGTGGTCGATCGTCTGGGTGGTGCTCAGCCTGAGCTTCAACGGGCTGGTCTATCTGTGGTTTGGGTCGGAGCGCGCGCTGGAGTTTTTGTCCGCGTACGTCATCGAGAAGTCGTTGTCGGTGGACAACCTCTTCGTCTTCATCGTCATTTTTCGCTACATGGACGTCAAGTCCACCCAGATGCACCGCGTTCTGTTCGCGGGCATCGTGGGCGCGCTGGTGCTGCGCGGCATCTTCATCTTTGTGGGGATCGGCCTCATCGAGATGTTTGCGTGGACGCTGTACATCTTTGGCGGCTTCCTGCTGCTCACGGGTATCCGGCTGTTGTTCTCTCAGGAGGATGACGTCGACCCGTCCGGCAACTGGGCCTACCGCATCGCCCGGCGTTTTTTGCCGCTGACCCGCCGCTACCACGGCAACCGCTTCTTGTGGCGCAGCGGCGGCAAGCTCATGGCAACGCCGCTTCTGATCGTCTTGCTGATGATCGAAACCTCGGACGTGGTCTTCGCGCTCGACTCGATCCCGGCCGTGTTCGGAATCAGCAAGGACCCGTTCATCGTGTTCACGAGCAACGTGTGTGCCGTGCTCGGTTTGCGCGCGATGTTCTTCTTGCTGCGCAACGTCCTGGATAAGTTCGCCTACCTCAAGTACGGCCTTGGGCTCGTGCTGTCGTACATCGGCGCGAAGATGATCCTGGCCGAGGGCCTCGGCAGCCTCATGGATCCGATCCACATCCCGATCGGCATTTCCTTGGGGATCGTCGCCGGGCTCATCACCGCGTCCATGGCGGTGAGCCTGCTGATGCCGCCGAGCGTGGAGCACCAGGAGGTCCTCGAAAACACCGAGGCCGCGTCGCTGATCGCCGATGTGGACCCGCACCTGTCGATGTCGATGTCGATGTCACAGGCCGAGTTCGTGGAGCGGCGGACGACGGTCGAGGGCGGGCCCCTGGCGGGGACGACGACCGCAGGCACCAGCGAAGACGACAGCCCGCCCGCGGTCGGCGACTAGCTACTCGGGGGTCGCGGCTTCAACATCGCCGCGCCCGCCGAGATTGAGGCGCAGGCCGCCCTGCCCCGGGTCGACCCGCTCAACTTCAGGCTCGGCTGTGGGCTCCGGAGCGGTGCCGGGAAACGGCTCGCCCGTTGGGGGCAACGTGTCGGCAAGATCGCTACGCCTGCCGTCGTCGAGCCTGTCCTCGGGGGCTCGGTCGCCGCGGTCCTTGGCCGCGTGGGCCCGCTCCTCGAGCTCCACCATCGCAAGCCACTCTTCGTCGTGTACGCCAACGACACCGTCGGCACCCACGCGAAAGGAGACCACGGGGGTTACCGGGCGCACAAAAGCATCGGCCTCGCGTGGCAGCCGGATCTTCTGGAACGCGTGGGCGATACAGCTGCGGATCTGATCGGGGAGCATCGGGTGATCGACGCGGTTGGCCATGGTGCCGCCTTCGCTGCTGACCAGGTTGAGACCATGGACCTCATACGTGCCCGCATCAACCCGCCCCTTGAGGCATGCCTTGGCCCTGACCCCCGCCGCGACTTGTTCTCTGCGCAGGTGCGCCTTGGCCTCGTCGCTGTGCGCGTTGCCCTGCAGACCGAGGCTGACCCAGTACACAACGTCGATGTAGTGAATGTTGCCGCCCTGGTTCTCGGGCCAGTGCTGCATCCGCACCACATCGGTCAGACACGGCTCCATCTCCGTGTCGGTGAACCCGGTCTCCAGTACCTCGGCCCGAACCACCACCCCTCCGGGGTTGATCCGCGCGCGGATCTTGAGCTGTCCCTCGGGCACACCACGAAACGGCTGCTCGGGATCGCTGGTCCCCTCCATCGTCCGCACTGCGCGTTCGAGGAAGCACGCCGCCATCGGTCGGCGCATGTTGTGCGCAATCTCGTTGAGCCGAGGGAGCTCAAACACCGACTCGGCCCGCCTCGACGGCAGTACGATCACCCCCTCGTTCGAGGAGCGGATCGCCCGCTTGATGTACCGCTGCTTGTCCGACTCACTCGTCGGCCCATCGGGTGTGCGAGCGTCGCGACCGCGTTTGCACCCGGCAAGCGTCACAAGGAGACCCAGCGCGGCCACAACAACGCTTTTCCGGCGTCCGCGCAGGGCAACGTCGTTCCGCAAGTTTGCTGGTGCTCCCACCTTGAGGCCAACGGTACACCGCCCGCCAGGCTTACGCCGCACCCGGCGCGGTTGCATCGCGGCGAGGCCTCGTAGATCCTTCGGACCCGCTGATGACTGAGGGCAAAAAAACCCCGCTCTTCGCCGCCCACGTTGAGGCCGGCGCAAAAATCGTCCCCTTTGCCGGCTGGCAGATGCCGCTGCAGTATTCGGGCGGGATTCTCGCCGAGCACCGTGCGGTGCGTGAAGCGGCCGGAATTTTCGACGTCTCGCACATGGGCGAGATCGACTTCACCGGACCGGGTGCACTCCGCGCGATCCAAACCTTGGTGACCAACGACGCCAGCAAGCTGACCGACGGCCGCGCGATGTACACCGTGACCTGCCGCGAGCACGGCGGCATCGTCGACGACTGCATCGTGTACCGCATCGGCGCCGAGCACTTTCGGATCGTCGTCAACGCATCCAATCTCGACAAAGACCGCGAGCACTTCATCGAGCACGCCGGCTCGATTTGCACCGTGACCGATCACTCGGACGCCTACGCACTCTTGGCGGTGCAGGGGCCACACGCCCGCGGCATCGTCGACGAGGTCGCTGCAGGGGCGCTGTCGGACGTGGAGAGTTTCGGACTCGGCAACGCCACGATCGGGGGCGTCGACGTCCTCGCGGCCCGCACGGGCTACACGGGCGAAGACGGGTTCGAGTTGTTTGTGCCCGCGGACTCGGC
>Ga0316189_10001159_pt1 | contig 26162 bp, 28 predicted proteins | sample LowCovwburrow_MG_FD_204930 | JGI IMG/M metagenome (GOLD analysis project Ga0316189, IMG submission 204930) | Coastal sediment microbial communities from Maine, United States - Lowes Cove worm burrow | ecosystem: Environmental > Aquatic > Marine > Coastal > Sediment | place: USA: Maine... | reverse complement strand
TCCGGCCGCTGCCTTTGAGCGTATGAAACGAGCGCCTGACCGTAATCAGCGCTTCCATATTGCTCGGTGCCTCCTGCCACGCCGGCAATCTGCGTTTGATTGAAGCAACCTCTTCTTTCGCTTCCTCAATAAATAGCTCGAGCAATTCCGGGTCGAGGTGTTCGGCATCCGCGGCAACCACTGGCAAAGGTATGACCTCGGTCGCCTGCATTCTGGCTTGCTCCGCAGCCGCCATCTCAGCTGCCTGCGCCGCAATCGCGGCACTGTCGAGCTTCATCGTCTGTCCGAGTCCGGGCTCGGCCTTGGCCTCTTCCTTCAGGCGATGTTCGACGTCACGCAGAACAGAGAGACAGGCTTCAGCATTGTCGAGCATGTACCAGGGCTCACTGCGTCCGGCTTTGACGGTCTCCATGTAGTATTCAATGCTGACAATCGCATCAGCCAGGCGATCTGTTTCCTTTTGTGCCAGTCGTGCAACGCCGTTTCCGGTTAGCGCCAGCGAGATCAGGCTGCCTACTCTATCTACGACTTCCATCGCGCGAGTCTTGTTCAGCATCATCAACCCGGCTTTGATACCGCGTATCAGCGACGGTACGCTGTCCAGACCCTGGGACGGTGCTTGTGACGCAAGGCTTTGCCCAACGGTCTCCTTGATACGTGCGAGATTGATGATGCACTCGCGCATAACGGATTCCGCCACTTTCTGATAATCGGCCTGCTCTTGCGGTGGCATTTCTGCGCCAACGCTTGTGCCGCCGTCAGGTGTGGGATCAATTAGCCGGATAAGCTGCTGATCAAGACGATCCTCAACGCGCAACAACGTCGAAGCGATTTCCAATATGACCTGGTCCGATGCGGTCCCGCCTTTTTCTACAACCGCTTTGAGACGATCAATTTCTCCATCAATGTCACCACGCAACTCGCCGAGACCGAGAACACCCAATGTGTCGCTGATCTTTTTAAGCAATTCCAGTTGCGGCACAAGCTCGGACGATTTGTTCATGCCCGTCCGAACGAAAATATCGAGCACGTCTTTGACTCGAGCCAGATCTTCTCTGATTGCTGACGCGACCGTTTGCATGAGCTTGACGCTTGGCGCCGATAGCGCTTCGCGCGCATGCTCAACCTGCTCGTCACCAGGCAGCAGCTCCGAAAGGTTGAACGCTGCCCGAATTTCGCTAATGCGCACGCCAGACGTGCTCGACCTGGCGACGTAATAGAGCAGGTTGTTCAATAAATCATCAACTGGATACGTATCGAACGCTCCGGTGCCTTCATCAATGACACGTTTGATCTGACGATCCGTGTTGCCCAGCAATCGCTTAAGCGCAACCGACGTTTCCAGGCCACCGTCTTGCAACGCCTCCAGAACGCCGCCGACGATCCACCAGAGTTGGTACATGTCATCACGAGTTGCTGACATCTCGAGTTTTTGGGCAACGCCCGCAAGAGTCTCGAGGTGGCGCCTGGTATTACCGCCCTGGATCCAACCCAGCAGCGCTAATTGAAACTTGGGTCGTAAGCGCGCCGCAACGGCGACAGGATCTTCACCGCTGCCTTCACGTTTTTCGGCTTTTTGCTTTGCCTGGTTCGGCGAGAGATTGAGCAATAGCAGCGTGCCTTCGGAAAGCAGCGGCTCGCCGCGGGCTGCCCGAAGATCGTTGAGCATTGGCAATAAAACCAGCGCAATATCGCGGCCACCGGCGAGCAAGCGCTCGATGTAGATTGGCAGCTGCACCATGGAACGCGTTAGTGCATCGAGCCCGTCCTCGCGACCCTTGCCAGCGCGCAGAGCCGCAAGATACTTGCAGCCGAGTTCCATTTCCTCGGCGAGCAATGCCGCCCCGTAGGTCTCTGTGATTTGCAGGGCACCACGCACCTGATGCAGCAGTTCGCCGGCACGCACAAGCGCCGCCGAACCGCCTCGTCCGTCGACACAATCCTCAAGCGCGAGATGCGCATTGCGGATTGTCTCCATGAGCTCGGCACTGATAATGGAGAGAGCGCTTATTGTCGCTCCGCTACCCTCATCGCCAATGAGATGCTCTTGTATGCCGGTATCGCCTGTCATCAAGCAGTCCGTGTTTCCTCGGTGTCTCTAAATCTGGCCGGGTTGCGATTGCCCGTCAGCCTGTTTGGCCAGGGCACTCGATGAGGTGCTCGACAAGGCGCTGGCTTGCAGCGCCTCATTCGGCAATGTAAATCCTGCGACGGTCTTTCTAAGCTGCGACGCAAGCTCGGACAATTTCGCGATAGCCGCGGCGGTTGCCGTTGTTGCCTTGCCAGTTTGTTCGCTGATCTCTCGCAGGCGCGTTGTACGTCGCGTGACGTCTGCCGCCGATCCGGCCTGCTGCCGGGCTGAACTTGAAATATTCTGTACGAGGCTTGCGATCTGATTCGATACCTGCTCGATTTCATCTAGTGCGGCGCCGGCGTTTTCGGCGAGTAATGCACCGCCCACAACGTCCGTCGTACTGCGCTCCATCGACACCACGGCTTCGTTGGTGTCGGCCTGAATTGTGCGCACCAGCACCTCGATTTGCTTGGTCGCATTCGTGGACCGCTCTGCCAGCCGCTGGACTTCGTCGGCAACAACCGCAAATCCCCGGCCAGCCTCGCCGGCCATCGACGCCTGGATAGAAGCATTGAGCGCCAATATATTGGTTTGCTCAGCAATATCGTTAATCAGCTCGACGATATTGCCAATTTCCTGAGAACTCTCACCCAGCCGTTTGATGCGCTTTGACGTGTCCTGAATGGTCTCGCGAATAGCATTCATGCCGTCGATCGTTCGACGCACGGCCTCGCCACCTTTATGTGCGACTTCTACTGAATGCCGCGCAACATCGGAGGAGCGCTCGGCGTTGCCGGAGACTTCCTCAATTGATGCGGCCATGGATACAACAGACTCCGTCGCCGCGTTAATTTCACGGCCCTGGTTATCCGCGGCCTTGGCCATGTGCGCCGCTGTGTTCTCCGTTTGTTTGGCTGCCGAGTCGACCATGATTGCCGTTTCGTTAACCGTTGCGACGAGCTTTCGAAGCTCTTCGATCGCATAGTTGAATGAGTCGGCGATGGTTCCGGTAATGTCCTCGGTCACTGTAGCCTCGACAGTCAGGTCGCCGTCGGCAAGGCTGCCCATTTCGTCCAGCAGACGCAGAATGGCTTGCTGGTTACGATCGTTTTGTTCGGCTTGAACCTTGGCGGTCGCCTCAAAATGTGAAGACCGGGAATTCAACACCAGGAGACCTGTAACCAGAAGGATCGCCAGCGCAATAAGCCCGAGTGGAATCCAGTCACTCTGCAGCATACCCGGCAAAGGGCCGGCGGATTCGGCACCTGCAAACGAGTTGGAGAGGGCTGCGGCACTGGTCACCAGGTCGTTGCGAACATCCGCAAGGCCACTAACCTGGCCAACACTGCTGCTGACGCGATCAACCTGGGCCTCGAGCTCAGTTAGCAGGTCGGCCAGCGGCGCTAAAACGACCTCTTTGCCTTCGTCGTCTAAAGCGCGAACATCCAGCTCAGTAGATTCACCACCGAGGGCATCCGCGACTGTTCGCAGGAATGCAGCATCATTGGCAATGCCTGTCGCAGCCGTTGCAGCATTCGGGTTGGTTGTAAGCCCTGGTGCCGCCCGGCCGATGCGCGCCACGCGTTGCTGGAAGTCCTGAATTACAGCTGTGGATCCTGATCTGTCCAACAACTCGTTGGACAACTCGAGCACCTGCGCTGAAGTGACTGCGATAACGCTGCCAGCGTCTGCAAGTGCCTCAACATCATTACGCTTGGCGACAATCGCGGCCGCATGCGATTCCAGCTGCTGCCACTGAGACGAGGAACCAGCTACCGCCCGGCTGGCACTGCGCCGCAATTGAGCCAGGCGCTTAAGACTGGCATCGAGTTTATCGAACGCGCCTTCTTCGCCCGCTATGGCCCGGCCTGCCTGAGATGGAATCGACTGCGACAAGGCCGCGAGCTCCGCCGCCTGACCGTTACCGCCGTCGCCTTGCCAGTAGGTCACCGCCGCCGCTGCGAGCAACGATAGAACTGCCACAGCAGCGACGATTCTGAAAATAGATGATGTGTCTGTTTTATTGGCCATAGCTATTAAAACTCTGAGTTACTCATCGCCCGTTATAGCGGCGGAGCTGTCTTTCGGCGGCGATCAATCCACTGCCGCCCTTAAGAATAAATTGCTCTCGACAAAGTCGAACAGATTCAAGACGGGCCACGTGTCATCGTTACGTTGATACGCACCTGTCAGAAAGCGATCACAGCGGACGACGGTCTCGGGCCATACATCCGTGAATTCGTGATCCATAAAGCGGCGAAAACCCAGCACCTCGTCTACGACAAGACCCGCAGGAATTTCGCGATGATTCACCGAGATAACGCGGGTTGTGCGGCGCAATGTTGTGCGACCACTCCCGAGCAATAATTTGACGTCGACCAGCGGTAACAAATGGCCGCGCAGGTTTGCAATGCCAAGCAGCCAGCGCCGTGCGCCGGGCACGCGCGTCATGTCTTCCGGCAACATCAAGACTTCACGGACATGTTCACGACTGGCTACAAAATGTTCTTCGCCGATGCGAAATCCGACGCCCACCCACTCGGCAGGCATCGCCGAACCACTTTGACCCGAGTGTGCCTGGCGACTGCGCCGCTCGATCTCTGCAAGCAGCTCAAATGGCTGCTTGACCAAGGTCGCCAGATCAACGGGTCCGCTCATTCAGCCAGCCATTACGGCGTTGATTTTTGCCGCGAGCTGCTTCGCTCCGACCGGCTTGACCAGATATTCGACCGCGCCCTGGCGCATGCCCCATATCTTGTCGGTTTCCTGATCTTTTGTCGTGATCATGATGACAGGAATTCCCGCGGTGTCGGCATCCTGCGTTAGCTTGCGCGTTGCCTGGAAACCATTCATGCCGGGCATGACAACATCCATCAGGATGCAATCGGGGCGCGATAACTTCGCCTGGCGCAGACCATCTTCGCCACTATCGGCGACCAATGTGTCGAATCCACTCTTCTCGAGCATGGACTGAAATAAGTGCAGCTCGGTTGGTGAATCGTCAATGATAAGTATTACTGCCATCAAAACTTCCTTTGCGATGCTTTCGATGAAAGGTGGCTAGTTAATTTGGTTGGATATCGCACCCAGCAACTCGTCTTTGGTGAACGGTTTAGTCAGGTACTGTTCGGAGCCGACGATGCGCCCGCGCGCACGGTCAAACAGTCCGTCTTTACTCGACAACATAATGACGGGGGTCTCCTTGAACATCTTGTTGTGCTTGATCAGGGAGCAGGTTTCATAACCGTCGAGCCGGGGCATCATAATGTCCACGAAAATGAGGTCGGGCTGGTGATCTGCAATCTTCGACAAAGCGTCGAAGCCATCTATCGCTGTGAATACCTGACAGCCTTCCTTACTCAGCAGCGTCTCCGCCGTTCTCCGAATCGTTTTGCTGTCGTCCACAACGAGAATCTTGAGTCCGCTCAGACTTCGAGATGCGTTATTTGACACCGAATTTCCTCACCCTTGACTGGAATCCTCTGGGATTCATTCTGTTTATCGTTTTTCCGCTGACGTGGTGGCGAATAGCCATAAATTGCCTGGGAAAAACGACTTGTACCATATTGACATAAGTCCTGCTACGAAGCGCGCCGCAGACGTCAAAAATCGAGGAATTTTGGGCGTTTACCCATCGATTCCGTTGTATAGTTGGCCGCTAATTACAGACACGGGACCGAATCGCGGTAATGGCAAAAAGCGCGCTCAAAATTGGCATTGTAATGGACCCGATCGAGTCCATTACGCCATACAAGGACAGTTCGCTTGCGATGTTGCTCGAGGCGCAGCGGCGCGACGCCGAAATTCACTATTTTCAGCAGGGTGATTTGAAGTTACTGTCCGGCAGAGCCATCGGCCACTCTCAGCGGCTGAAAGTCACCGACGACAATTCAGACTGGTTCGAAGCGGGCGACACCGCAGAAATCGACTTGGGCGATCTCGACGCCATATTAATGCGCAAGGATCCGCCCTTCGATATGGAGTACATCTATACGACGTACATCCTGGATCGGGCTCGAGAAGCGGGCGCGCTTGTCGTCAATCACCCGCAGGCACTCCGCGACATGAATGAGAAGGCTTATACCGCCTGGTTCCCCGAGTGCACGCCCATAACGTTAATTACGCGATCGATGGCCGAAATGAAGGTTTTTCTCGCCGAGCACGACCGCATCGTCGTCAAGCCGCTCGACGGCATGGGCGGACGCTCGATATTTGTTGTGAAAAAGGGTGACAACAACGCCAATGTAATCTTCGAGACGCTGACAGATTTTGGCACGCGGTTTGCGATGGCCCAGGTCTATATCCCTGAGATCAAGCTCGGCGACAAACGCATCCTGCTCGTCAACGGCGAGACCGTGCCCTACGCGCTTGCTCGGATCCCATCCGACGATGACAACCGCGGCAACCTCGTAATGGGTGCAAAGGGCATTGGCCAGGAACTCTCTGCCGCCGACTGGGCCATCTGTGAACGTGTCGGGCCCGTGTTGCGAGATGCTGGCGTCCTGTTCGCCGGCATCGATATCATCGGCGACTACCTCACCGAAGTGAATGTCACGAGCCCAACCGGTATACGCGAGATCGACAAGCGATTTGATCTCAATATTGCAGGCCTGTTGTTCGACGCTATTGAGGAACTGATCTAACGATGGCGGGCGTCGCCGTGAACCAGAATGCGCTTGACGACATTCAGCTCGTCCCCCCTGAGGCACCGGACAGGCTGCCTGCGATGCTGTTTTTGGCCGCGCTCGTGCACGGCATTTTGATTATCGGTATTACTTTTAATCCTTATCTGATCGACGACCTCAGCAACGCGATTTCGCTCGAGGTTACGATTGTCGCCGACCCCGATCAGCGCATCGACAGGCCCGATGAGGCCGAGTACCTCGCCCAGGCATCTCAGCAGGGCGGTGGCAACACGGCCGATGACGTCCGTCCGACAGCGCCTCTGGAGAGCGCGTCACCTATTGATAATCTCGGCGAGGACAGTGGCGAATCACTGCTTGATGCAAGCTCGCACGAGCAGTCCGCCGACCAGGTGCTATCCACTCAGAGCGAACAGGATCGCAAAGTCGTGGACGATCTTCGCGAAGACCCACGGCCCGATGACAGCACGGCGATAGCGCTTGAAGCCGGCAGCGAACAAACCTTGCCGTTGCCGCAGGATGAGGCTGCAACTCTATTGATTCATGACGATGACCCCCGACAGCTGGTCATCAGCGCTGACACGCGTGAGTCAACCATTGCGGCCTATCTCGACAATTGGAAGCGGCGCATCGAGGCCGTTGGCGACGAGTACTTCCCGGAACTCGGTGAATTGGACGGCCTGACGGGTAGCCCTACGCTCGAAGTCAGCATCGAAGCATCCGGGCAGCTTTCCGAGGTGATCATCCGTAAATCGAGCGGCTCACCAGTCCTCGACAAAGCCGCGCTCGACATCCTTCGGCGTGCGTCACCGTTTGACCCGTTCCCGGCAGAAGTCAGCGCCGACTATGACCGGCTCCGCTTCGCATACAAATGGTTGTTCAGCGAAGAATTGGAGTCGGCAGCCGGTGCCAGCGAATAATTGGTTCTCCTCGCGGTTGTACCCGCCCGCCGCAGGGCCGATACTGTAAGCATGAGTTTCCACAGCTCTCTAGCAAATCAGTTGCTCATCGCGATGCCTGGAATGGCCGATCCCAATTTCAGCACGACGGTCACTTTAATTTGTGAACATAACAGCGATGGAGCACTTGGCATTGTCATCAACCGGCCACTGGACCTGGACCTCGGCGGCCTGTTCGAGCAGCTTGATGCTGAGAATTCCAACCCTGCTGCAAGCCGCGATCCGGTGCTTTTGGGCGGGCCCGTTAGCCCCGAGCGCGGATTCATACTGCACAGCCCAAACGAGATGTTTGAGAATTCGCTGGCCGTATCGGACGATATTCTCCTGACACTATCACGCGACGTACTTGACGCAATCGCAGCTGGCAACGGCCCTGAAAAAATACTTGTTGCGCTGGGGTATGCGGGATGGGGCGCCGGTCAGCTCGAGGAAGAGATGCTGGCAAATTCCTGGTTAAACGTGCCGGCCACTGCCGAGATCGTCTTCGATACGCCGTTTGGCGAGCGCTGGATGTCTGCCGCCCAATCAATCGGCATCGACATCAGCCAGATCTCTCCCGATGCCGGACACGCCTGACCTCGGCCCGAAGACCATACTGGCAGTTGATTTCGGCCTGCGTCGGATCGGCATAGCTGTTGGACAGTCAATTACCGGTTCTGCGAGCCCGCTTGGTGTTATTCGAAACGGCGAAGACGGTCCCGACTTCGACAAGCTCGGCAAACTGCTCGACGAATGGCAGCCATCATTGATCGTTGTCGGCATGCCTCGCCACGCTGACGGAACGCCAAGCGATATGACAGCGCATGTCGAGTGTTTTGTCGAAGAACTAAGGCGCTACGATCTGCCCGTAGACACAATAGACGAGCGCAATACGTCAACTGAGGCCAAGACCGTACTGAAGAAGGCCCGTGCGGCGGGATCTCATGGACGAATCAAGAAAGAAACGATCGATAGCGCTGCGGCGGTGTTTATCGCGGAGCGGTATCTGGCGACCGCAGACCGATAGTCAGACCCAAGCTACAGTTGCCGCATCGAATACAGGCCCGTCGACACAAACACGCTTCATCGCCGGGCCATCTGGTGTCTCGATGTGTACGGTACAGCCGGCGCAACCGCCGACGGCGCAGGCCATGAATTCCTCAAGTGATACCTGGCACGGCAAGTCATAGCGCTGCGCAAATTCCGCAACCGCCTTGAGCATTGGCGTCGGGCCGCAGGCGAAGACCCCGGTCTTCGCCCGTTCGCTATCGTCGAGACTTTGCACCCACTTGTCGGCCAAATCCGTCACATAGCCTCGGTAGCAACCGTCAAAACCTGACAAGCTCGTCAGCCGCGAAGGTACGCCCCAGCTTTCGAGCAATGGCATCGCACTGTCGATGTCATCGTCCAACCAGGGTGTAGCAATACTGGACTTCTCCAAACCGAAGGGAAACGGAATCTCTGAGCCCAGGATAGCCAAGGGTTTCCAGGCCGTATCACGCAAAGTCTCAGCCAAAAACACCATCGGCGGGATGCCAACACCGCCGCCGATGAGCAAGGCGTTCGGGTGCTCGGGAGACGGCTCAAACGGCCGCCCTATCGGGCCAAGGATACTCAACACATCTCCCGACCGCTTGCCGGCCAGAAGGTGCAAACCCTCGCCGACTATCTTGTACAACACCTCGATACAATCATCCGCTGCGCGCATGATCGACAGTGGTCGGCGCATGGGCAAAGTCGCATCACAATTTATGTGCACGAAACTGCCAGCTTTGGCCGCAGCGGCACACTTCGGCGCACGAATGCGCATGATGAATTGATCGCCCGGATACGCTTCAATCGATACCACTTCGCCATCTTCGACGAACAGGGTTCCACGATTTCTTTGTGCGTATTTCTGCGCTGCCGTGGTCAAGTCGCAGCCATCGTCTGGCTAACCCGCTCAAGAACTGCCATGCGCACAGCAACGCCGTTCGTGACTTGCTGGGTAATGACCGATGCCGGACTATCGGCAAGGCTTGATTCGATTTCGATACCGCGGTTCATCGGCCCCGGGTGCATCACGATCGCACCCGGTGCGGCGAGTTCGAGACGCTTTGCGCTGACTCCGTAGTTGGCAAAATACTCGTCCATACCAGGAATACCTTCCAGGCTATCCATGCGCTCACGCTGAATACGCAAAGCCATCACAACGTCTGCGCCTCGGATGCCGTCATCGAGGTTGTCGGTCAAGGTTGCAAATGGCATCTCATGCGGATCGGGCGCCATCGCCGCTGGCGAAACAAGCCGCAGCTCGCCAACACCGAGCGTGTTTAATCCGTATGCCGTTGATCGAGCAACGCGCGAATGTGCAATATCGCCAACAATCGCAACGGTCAGGCCTTCGAACTCGCCCTTGTTTTGTCGAATGGTGAGTAGATCAAGCAAGCCCTGGGTCGGGTGGGAAACGTCTGCTTCACCGGCGTTGAGAATACTGACGTAGTCATTGACGTGACGAGCGATGTGAGCCGGCACGCTCGCGCTGGCATCCCGAACCACCATGATATCCACATGCATAGCCTGCAGCGTATAGATCATGTCGAGAATGCTCTCGCCTTTCTTTCGTGAGGAGGTATTGACGTCGAGATTAAGCACGTCGGCGCCAAGGCGTTTCGCCGCAAGATCAAATGATGCCCGCGTGCGGGTGCTGGGCTCGAAAAACAGGTTCGCGACCGTCCGACCCTCAAGCGTTCGGCTGCGAACGGGTATCGCTCCAAATGGGCTGATGAACCGCTCGGCCGCATCGAGTATTTCGATGAGTATGGTCTTGTCCAGACCCTTAAGCGTCAGCAAGTGACGTAGTCTGCCATCGGCAGTGAGCTGAAGCCCTGCCTCGTCAACGCTGATCTGAAATGTCTCGGTCGCTTGCATGGCGACGCAAGTTTACGCAGATCGCGCAGAGCGCGCCAGCTTAGCCGCCGAAGTTAATCTTGGCTTCGAGGTTAGAGCGCGAATCTGCGTGCGACATGGCCTCTTCGAGCGTGATTGAGCCCGCTTTGTACAGCCCAAGTAGCGCTTCATCGAAGGTTTGCATGCCCTGCTCACCGCTATCCTTGTGTGCTTCTTTAACGTCGGAAATCTTACCCTTGAGCATCAGGTCCTTGATATGCGGAGTGTTAAGCATGAGTTCCACGGCCGCAACAAGCTTACCGCTACGGGAACGCACCAGGCGTTGCGACAGAATTGCGCGCAGATAATGCCCCAGATCCATGAAGACCTGACCGTGCTGTTCCTGCGGAAAAAAGTTGATAATCCGATCGAGTGTTTCAGCTGCATTATTCGAGTGCAAAGTACCGACTACCAGATGGCCAGTACCAGCCATATCCAGCGCCGCCTGCATAGATTCGGTATCGCGAATCTCACCAATCTGAATAACATCCGGTGCCGCACGCATCGCGCTCTTTAGAGCCCTGCCATACGACTTCGTGTCCAGTCCGACTTCGCGCTGATTGACGATCGATTTCTTATTGGGGTGCAGAAACTCAATCGGATCTTCGATCGTAATAATATGAGAGGACGTTTTCTCGTTGCGGTGATTGACCATCGCAGCCAATGTCGTCGACTTGCCGCAACCCGTGGCGCCCACCATCAGAATCAGGCCACGGCGCAACATGATCAGCTCTTTGAGCTGCTCCGGCATACCGAGCTCCTCGAGCGTCGGTAACTCCGAGGTGATATAGCGCAACACCATTGCGACGTTACTACGCTGGTGGAAAACGTTGACGCGGAAACGACCCAAGCCGGGCTCCGAGATCGCGAAATCGATCTCGAGCTCGCGCATGAAGGTTTCCATTTGGTCCTCGTCCATGAGTTCCATGGCCGCCTGTCTGACCATCTTCGGCGTCATTTCGAGCTTGTTGACCGGCATTATCTTGCCGTCGATCTTGATCTTGGCTGGCGAGAAAGGCGCGAAGAAAAGATCCGATGCTTTCTTTTCGACCATCAATTTGAATAACGGCTTGACGTTCATTTATGCACTCTTGAGTGACGCTCAGAAAGTCTGAGCGGTATCTTCTTCGATGATCTTGAGGCTCTCGGATTGCTGGTCGGCAATGGAAGAGTCGCGCTTGCTCTCAAGTTTGACGCGCAGCCTGAGTTCGTTCTTGGAATCGGCGTTGCGCATAGCCTCTTCATAGGAAATTGCGGCTTGCTCGTACAGATCAAACAGCGCCTGGTCAAAGGTCTGCATACCCAGACGGGTAGACTTGGCCATGATCTCCTTGATCTGCCCAACCTCGCCTTTGAAGATGAGGTCTGCAACGAGCGGTGTGTTCAGCATTATTTCCATCGCGGCGATTCGTCCGACGCCGCCTTCTCGCGGTACGAGGCGCTGTGAAATAAAGGCTTTGGTGTTCAAAGAGAGATCCATCAGCAATTGCTGACGCCGCTCCTCGGGGAAGAAGTTGATGATTCGATCGAGCGCCTGGTTCGCGCTGTTGGCGTGCAAGGTCGCAAGACACAAGTGACCCGTCTCGGCGAACTGAATGCCGTATTCCATCGTTTCCTTATCGCGTATTTCTCCGATAAGTATGACGTCCGGTGCCTGGCGCAGCGTGTTTTTCAGCGCTGCGTGCCATGTTTCTGTATCAACCCCCACTTCTCGTTGCGTGATCACACAACCCTCGTGCGGATGCACGTATTCCACCGGATCCTCAATGGAAACGATGTGGCCACGAGAATTATGGTTGCGGTGACCGATCATCGCCGCAAGCGTTGTCGATTTACCGGAGCCCGTACCACCAACGATGATGCAAAGACCACGTTTGTTCATGACTACGTCTTTGAGAATCGGTGGCAGCTCAAGATCTTCGAGGGTCGGTATCTCTGTCGTGATCGTTCTCAGAACTGCACCGACATGACCCTGCTGAATAAATGCGCTGACGCGGAAACGGCCAATACCTTGTGGTGCGATGGCGAAGTTACATTCTTTGGTCGCGTCGAATTCCTTGATCTGTTTGTCGTTCATGATCGAGCGGACCATGATCGCCGCCTGATCAGATGTTAACGGCGTATCTGTCGCTTTGTGGATCGTGCCGTCGACTTTTATCGCCGGCGGAAATCCTTTTGTTAGAAACAAGTCCGAGCCTTCGCGCTCGACCATTTTTCTGAGCAGATTCTGTGTCAGTCGTACCGCTTGTTCGCGTTCCATTTTTCCTTTCTCCAGTCAGAAGAGCTGTAAGCAGCTATTCCTAGAAATTCTCTTTCTGTACTGCACGGAAGCGTGCTTCTTCCTTGTTAATCAGACCCTTCGACATCAGCTCGGCCAGGTTCTGGTCGAGTGTGTGCATGCCCACAGCCTGTCCGGTCTGAATTGCCGAGTACATCTGAGCAATCTTGCCCTCACGAATCAGGTTCCGAATTGCGGGCGTACCGATCATGATCTCGTGTGCAGCAATTCGCCCGCCGCCAATTCTCTTCAGCAGCGTTTGCGAAATAACGGCGCGCAGCGATTCGGACAACATCGATCTAACCATTTCCTTTTCGGCAGCAGGAAACACGTCGACAATACGGTCAATGGTCTTTGCAGCCGAACTCGTGTGCAGCGTGCCGAATACAAGGTGTCCGGTTTCTGCGGCGGTTAGCGCCAGCCGAATTGTCTCGAGGTCACGTAGCTCGCCGACGAGAATCACGTCCGGATCTTCGCGCAGGGCCGAGCGCAGCGCTTCGTTAAAACCCAACGTGTCGCGGTGTACTTCGCGCTGATTGATCAGGCATTTCTTGGATTCGTGTACGAACTCGATTGGGTCTTCAATCGTCAGAATATGGTCTGGCTTGTTGTCGTTGATGTAATCGACCATCGCTGCAAGCGTCGTCGACTTACCAGAGCCTGTCGGGCCCGTAACAAGAACGATGCCACGCGGATGCATGGAAATATCCTTGAATATGGCAGGAGCACCCAGATCATCAAGTGTCAGAATGTCTGAGGGAATGGTCCTGAACACAGCGGCTGAACCACGGTTCTGGTTAAATGCATTGACGCGAAAGCGAGCGAGCTTGGGAATTTCGAAAGAGAAATCTGTCTCAAGAAATTCTTCATAGTCCTTGCGCTGCTTGTCATTCATGATGTCGTAAACCATGCTATTGACGTCTTTATGAGTCAGCGCAGGCATGTTGATACGCTTTATGTCGCCATCGACACGAATCATGGGCGGTACACCGCCAGACAGGTGCAGATCGGACGCGTTGTTCTTTACCGTGAACGACAGCAATTGGGCAACATCGACGGCCATGCTTTTCCCTCATATTATGTATGGCCGGACTTACCATAACCCGGCACTGATCGAAGCCTAGTATAGCGAAGCACCCGGAGCAAAACGTGATTAGAGTCACGGAAAACTTAGCGTTAATCCGAGATTTGCTGGCGAAAGCCGCTGCCGATGCAGGCCGCGACCCCGCTAGTGTCAGATTGCTGGCCGTCAGCAAGCGACAGCCCGTTTCTGCCATTTATGATGCTGCAGCCGCCGGCCAGACTGATTTCGGCGAAAATCAGGTCCTCGAGGGGCTGGAGAAGATCGAAACCGTGGCCGACAGTTCGCTGAAGTGGCACTTTATCGGCCACCTGCAAACCAACAAAACGAAGGCCGTAGCCGAGCATTTTGACTGGGTACACTCAATCGATCGCCTGAAAACAGCCGAACGGCTCAGTCGTCAGAGGCCTGCCAGCCTCGATGACCTCAATATTTGCCTGCAGATAAACGTTGATGACGAGGCGAGCAAATCCGGAATTGCGGTTGCAGATGTGGCTGATCTGGCCAGGCGCGTGGTGGACTTGCCACGCATCAGGCTGCGCGGCCTGATGTGCCTGCCTGCAATACGCGATGATTTTGAGTCGCAGCGCGAGCCGTTTGCTCGCCTGCGCCGCCTTGCTGATCAGCTTCGTGCCAGCGGTATACCTACTGATACTCTAAGCATGGGTATGAGCAGCGACTATCGTGCGGCAATATTTGAAGGCGCTACAATCGTACGTATCGGTACGGCCGTATTTGGACCCAGGAATGCAACATGAGTGATTACAAAGTCGGCTTCATCGGCGGCGGCAACATGGCACGGGCGCTTGTCGGTGGCCTGCTCTCAAGCGGCTATCGGCCGGAAAACCTGATGCTTGCCGAGCCCAATGCCGAGCGGCGCAGTGTTTTGTCAGCGGATCTTCCGGGAGTACTTGTCAGCAAGGACAACAGCACCGTCGCAGATCGGGCGGACTGCCTGGTGTTGGCCGTAAAGCCGCAATTGATGCGTGAGGTTTGTCTCGATCTTGCGGATACGGTGCAGGCTGGCCGGCCGCTCGTTATTTCAGTCGCCGCCGGCACACACAGTCGCGATATTGACGCATGGCTCGGCGGTCGACTTGCGGTTGTTCGCGTAATGCCAAATCAGCCTGCATTGTTGTTAAAGGGTGCTTCAGGTCTGTTTGCCAACGACGTCACCACGACTGGGGAGCGCGACAGAGCGACTGAGATCATGTCCGCGGTAGGCAGCGTCGTACACGTCGCGGATGAAGGCCATATCGATGCCGTCACAGCCATATCGGGAACTGGCCCCGCCTACTTCTACCTGTTAATCGACATGCTGATTCAATCTGCAGAGGAATTCGGCCTGGACTCACAGGCCGCCCACAAGCTCGTGATGGATACGGCGCAAGGTTCTGCGTCGCTTGCGGCCGTGAGTGGCGAATCGATGGAAGCAATGATCGCGCATGTGCGTTCGCCGGGCGGCACGACGGCTGCGGCATTTGAGGTATTCGACGACAAGAACGTTCGTGATATCTTTGCAGCCGCAATTGCGGCTGCAAGACAAAGAGCCGTCGAACTGGCAGAGACTTCCGGTCAATGAAACCCGCACTTATCTTTATCATCAGTACTCTTGCGCAGCTGTTTCTGCTCGTCATGTTGTTGCGCTTCTGGTTACCGTGGCTCAGAGCAGATTTCCGCAATCCCATCGCGCAGGGCATTCTACGATTAACCTCTCCGCTCGTAATTCCGGTGAGGCGAATTATTCCACCCATCGGACGTCTGGATACCGCCACTGTTGTAGTTGCGTTCGCTATCCAGTACTTGACGGTACTCATTATTTTGACACTTAGTGCGGTGGCGCCGACGATCGGGCCCGTCGCGCTTACGTCTTTGATCGACCTTGTCTTGCTGTCGCTGCGCCTGTTTACGTTTGCGATCTTCATCCACATCATATTGAGCTGGATCGCGCCCGGCACCTATAACCCGGCGACCGCTTTTATCTCCATGCTTGTCGAACCCGTGATGCGGCCGTTTAGACGCGTCATACGCCCGATGGGTGGGCTCGATATTTCCCCGATCTTCGCGATCATCGCTTTGCAGGCTGCCTCCATTTTCTTAAGCACGCTGCGACCCTTTCCGATTTGAGCAGCAACGATCGCAGCGTTGCGCGATGGCAAGGTGAAAATCTGATCGTGCAGGTGAGGGTTCAGCCGCGCGCGAGTAAGAACGAAATTCAAGGCGTGGAACACGGACAATTGCGCGTGCGAACCACAGCCGCGCCAACAGATGGCAAAGCCAACAAGGCTGTTATTCGTTTGCTGGCCGACTATTTGGGCGTACCCCAGTCGCGCATCACCCTGACCCGAGGGTTGACGCACCGCAACAAACAAGTCTCCGTGGCCGGCCCGATAAAAGTGCCTGACGACCTGCCGGTCGCGACGTGAGCCGCAAATGGTTTATAGTAATTACCGCAGCCAGGGACGAATATCATGAAAAACAATAAAATACTTATCGCTTTGTCACTACTCGGACTGGTGTCCGCCTGTGGCGGGCCGACCGAGTCAAGTGCTGTTCCGGAAGCTCAACCAGCGGGGGCCACAAGTATCGATATTGGCGGTCATGTCGTTCATTTCAGTGCCCAGTCGACGGATCAATTGCCACCCGAGGTAGCACGCGCCTATAACATCGTACGCAGCAAGAACCGCGCGATGCTGAATGTCTCTGTACTGGAAGAGGCAACCAGCACGCCCGTGGCTGCGGCGGTCACGGTCAAGACCGTAAACCTCACAGGCCAGCTCAAAAGTGTCACGATGCGCGAGATCAATGAGCAAGACGCTATCTACTACATTGGTGAAGTGCCCGTAGCGAATCGCGAGACACTGATTTTCGATATCAACGTGATGCCGGACGGTACCGACAAATCATCCGACGTCCGGTTTAAGCGTCAATTTTTCACTGACTGATATCGTCCCGCTCTGGTCGTACACTAATCCTTTTAAAAAGGCGCGCTTTGCGGTTACGTGGCCGCTGAACTTGTGCTATCGTCGCGCTGCTTTTAACACGGGCCATGCCCGTTTTTTGTATCTTTTAGGAGTCATTTTTTCATGGCAGCGAACACCAAGAAGCCACCTACCAAATCAGAAATATATGCAAAGATCGTTGACGACACCGGATTGGCACGCAAAGACGTCGCTGCGGTTTTCGATTCACTCAATGGTCAAATCAAGAAAAACCTTGGCGGTCGTGGCGCGCCAGGCATGTTTTCCGTCCCTGGTCTGTTGAAAATGCGAGTTGTAAAGAAACCCGCTAAGAAGGCACGCAAGGGCGTTAACCCGTTTACAGGTGAAGAAATGATGTTTAAGGCCAAGCCTGCATCAAAAGTTGTCAAGATTTCGGCCCTGAAAGGCCTGAAGGATATGGTCTGACTGCTTAAAGTTCGCCAAACGTTACGAAAAGCCGGGGCATGCCCCGGCTTTTTTATTTAGGGCCGCTGTTCCCATTTCGCGCGATGAAGCCCATTACCGCTTCACGGACATCATTCAGCCTGCCGTGAAAAAAGTGCTCGGCACCAGCAACCACGAGAATCTCAGGGCCCGCTTCCAAGGCATTCAGCCAGCCAATAGTTTCCTCAATATCGACAAGCTCATCTTCGTCACCCTGCACCACCAGCCAGGGACACTGCGGCTGATCTGCCATACCGTTAGCGAACCTGCTGACCGCAGGGGCGACGCTAACCAGCCCGTTTACCTCGACTTTGACAGCGGCGCGAATAGCAATTGCCGCGCCAAAAGAGAACCCCGCAAGCCAAAGTGGCCCGGCAGGTCGACGCTCCCGCATCCAATTGAGCGCAGCGAGCGCATCCTCCAGCTCGCCGATACCATCGTCATACCGACCTTCGCTCGCCTCAGTGCCGCGGAAATTAAATCGCAATGCCTCGAAGCCAGACCGCGCGAATGCTCGTGCAAGCGTATGCGCCACCTTGTTGTGCATCGTCCCACCATGTTGCGGATGTGGGTGGCACACAACAGCTGAGCCGACGATTTCGGTGTCTCGGGGCACATCAAGAATCGACTCGAGCTTTCCTGCCGGACCTTGCAACAAGAGTTTTTGTGACTGCGGCATTCTGTTCACGATAGCAACCGAATCTGTTGTCCTGATGAGTTTTGCGGCGATCTGAGCATTGTTCGTTCTATTTGTATTAGCTTAAGTAGATGTTATTGCTGTAAAATTCTGCCTTTATACCGATAACGGAAGCCGAGCGATCGCGCTGACCGATAATGACATGAGTAACAGCATCGATCTCGAAGCACGTTATTGTGCACAGAATTACCACCCACTGCCCGTGGTATTAACGCGCGCGGAGGGTGCTTATGTCTGGGATGAGGCAGGCAATAAGTACCTCGACATGATGAGCGCCTACTCGGCGGTTAGCCATGGACACGGTCATGCTCGTCTTGTGAAACTTGTGCAGGAACAAGTCGCGCGCCTGAGCATCGTCTCCCGGGCGTTCTATTCGGACAAGTTGGGCCCGTTCCTCGAAAAAGCCTGCACTTTGACCGGCCAGGATATGGCGCTACCCATGAACACCGGGTCTGAGGCCGTTGAGACGGCTATCAAGGCGGCGCGGAAGTGGGCCTATACGGTGAAAGGTGTGGCCGCCGACAAGGCCGAGATCATCGCCTGTACCGGCAATTTTCACGGTCGCACGATAGCAATCGTTGCGATGTCCGACGAGCCGCAGTATCAACATGGGTTCGGGCCGTTTCCGCCGGGCTTTCGACTCGTCAAATACGGTGACATCAACTCACTGGAAGCCGCCATTAATGAAAACACAGCGGCGTTTCTCGTTGAACCTATCCAGGGCGAAGGTGGCATCATCGTGCCGCCGTCGGGATACCTTAAAGCCGCAGAGGAATTGTGCCGCAAGCACAACGTGTTGTTGATCGCCGACGAAATTCAGACCGGACTCGGCCGCACCGGCAAACTGCTGGCGTGCGAGCACGAGGATGTTCATCCGGACGGGCTGATTCTGGGAAAAGCTCTTGGCGGCGGCATTTTTCCGGTGTCGATGTTCCTCAGTCGCCGCGACGTCATGGCCGTATTTACGCCCGGTGACCACGGCAGTACGTTCGGCGGCAATCCCCTGGCTGCCGCTATCGGCCTTGAAGCGCTGAATATCCTCGTTGAAGACAATTTGCCTGCGAGAAGTGCGCGAATGGGCGATTACCTGATCAACTCGCTGCGGAAAATAGACTCACCGCTGGTTCGTGAAGTCAGAGGTCGAGGTTTATTCGTTGGCATCGAAACCGACCCGGCACTGTGCAGTGCGCGCGAGATTTGTGAAGCTCTGATGGATCGCGGCTTGTTGTGCAAAGAGACGCACGCGACAGTCGTAAGGCTCGCACCGCCGTTAATCGTCAACGAAACCGAAATTGAATGGGCCGTTGCACAAGTCCGCGACGTGCTCAGCGAAATCGACAGACAAAGGCTCGCCTCCTAAGGATTGACCTGTATGCCCGAAATCACAGTCACGCACATCGCTCTTCTGGCCGGCGCGCTAATAGTCGGTGTGGTTTTGGGTTGGCTTGTCCGCGGCAATCGAACGGCGACAGAAAAAGCCGCGATCAATGCCAGTTGGCAGGAACAGCTCAGGGCACAACGCAACGAGCACGAGCGCTTACTGGATCAGAACAAGAGCCTGATGGAACAGAACAGCCAGTTTCAGGCGTCTAACAAAGACGCGAAGATGCGTGCCGCTGAATTGTCCAGCGCTCTCAAAGAGACATTCGAGCGACGCGACGAACTGCAACGACAGATCAAGGATATCCGCGGCAATCTTGAAAAGGCCGTTACCCAGCGTGACCGCTTACAGAGCGACATTGCGGACAGAGTTGCCAAAGCGGACGGCGAGAGTGCCGCTATCAAGAATCGCGATGAGAAGATATTCAACCTGAGTCGCGAACTCGAGAACTGGCAGGACAGGCTGCCGCCGTTAATTGAGCGCTACCAAAAGAGAAATGAAGACGCCGAAGCTCTCGAGGCGGAGCTTGAAGATGCACGCGCACGTATTGTTGCCCTGGAGTCCATGCTTGGTTCTGATCAGACACGCGTAGAACCGGTGGACCCGCAGGCGATGACGGATGGGCTTGATGCGTCAAACGACGCAATCGATGAAACGTCTAGTGTCGTGGTCGAGTTTGATGAAATAGAGGCTCAGGCAGAAAACTCCGCGGACCAAAGCCATGAAGACGTCGATAGTCTCTTGAACGGCAATTCACGCGACAACCTCAAACTCATTAAAGGTGTTGGACCCGCGATAGAGAAGACGCTGAACGAAATGGGTATCTTGCGCTTCAGCCAAATCGCCGAGATGAGCGAGTATGAAATCGACAGGGTTGCTCACCGTTTGAAGGGTTTTCGCAGCCGCATTTACCGCGAAGACTGGATAGGCCAGGCCAGGGACCTGTATGACCAAAAAGTCGGTGGCTAAGTTTTGTTCGCGAACGAGCATCGTCCTAAGATCCTCGCGCTTGCTTTACTGCTGACTGTCGGTCTGATTGTCTCAGAATCAATCGATCAAGGAACAGACTCGTCGGGCAACATAGCAAGCGATGCTTCAGCCCTGGACGCCGCGCAATTCTCAATAGAATTTCATCGTGGCGAGCTTTTGCTCAGCGGATTTACCGCCTCTGCCAGACATGAGCAGGCTCTTGCAGGAATTATCGCGAAGGAATTCGGTGCAAGCGAGCCCACACTTCGTTACCGACAGGGTGTACTACTGTCCGATAACTGGGAGCCCGTTACAACGCAACTTCTTTCCGCCATTGCCGCAACTCAGTCGGCCAGCGCAATAGTCACGGAACACGCGATAACGATTCGTGGTGTCTCGTCAATGCCCGAATCTTGGTTTGAGCGCCTCAACGCACTGCGCAGTGTGGTTCCTGAGCAGATGACGATAGAGCATGACGTGGTCATTGTTAACGCCGTCAGCTCCCTGTCAGCATTGTGCGAACGCGCATTCGCCCAGTCGCTCGGCTCAGCAATCGATTTCCGTCAATCCAGTGTGGAGATCCGCACATCCTCGTACGAAACCCTCGATCGAATTGTCGAGGTCGCGAACGACTGTCGCGCTGGCGCCATCGCGATAAGAGGACACAGCGATGCGACGGGCGATGAGGCCTGGAACCGTCAACTGAGTCGCGCTCGCGCACAGGCGGTTGCCGATCACCTCATTGCTCGCGGCATTGAAGCTAGTCGCTTTGTTGTGGCTGGCCTTGGATCGTCCGAACCTGTCGCTGACAATTCAACCGCGGCCGGCCGCGGCCTTAACCGGCGAATAGAATTCGAGTTACTGCAACCATCACTCTGAGTCGCCAGGCCCCAGCAGGCTGAACAGCTCGACTTCGAAGATGAGAGTTGCACCGGGAGGAATTACGTTGCCGGCACCACGATCTCCGTATCCCATTTCAGGTGCAATAGTCAGCTCACGTTTTTCGCCTATTAACATTCCAACCACACCCTGATCCCAGCCCTGGATGACACGGCTCGCACCGAGCGGAAACGAAAATAGTTCGCCACGATCGACCGAACTGTCGAACTTGTCACCACGGCTATCAACTGCCGCTTCGTCAAATAACCAGCCCGTATAATGCACGTCGACCATGTCGCCGGCTTCGGCCGCACGCCCATAGCCGTTCTTGAGGATTTTCGCGCTGAGTCCTGCTGTAATCTCGAAAGACTCACTGTCGTTGGTTTCGCTATCAGTCACTGCTTGCTCCTCGGTTATTGTGCTGTCGGTAGCCGCGTCGCTAGCCGGCTCGCTTTGCTGCCCGCATGCGGCTACGGCTGTCGCCAATACGAGCGCGAATATGGTATGGCTGATCTTCATGATGTGTTGCCTTTGGATAGATATGAATAAGGGATTCATTCTGAATCGTCGAAATCCAGTGATGCTGAATTGATGCAATATCGCAGCCCTGTCGGTTGCGGTCCATCTGCGAATACGTGCCCAAGATGCGCGTTGCACTGACTGCAAACAACTTCCTCTCGAGCCATGCCATGGCTTGTGTCGACAACCGTGCGCACAGCATCCCCGGCAAGCGGTAGCCAGAAGCTCGGCCATCCCGACCCGGAGTCGTACTTGTGTGTCGAAGAAAATAACTCCGCATTGCAGCAAATACAGCGGTATGTACCGTCCTGCTTGTGATCGACATACTTGCCCGTAAACGCTCTCTCCGTGCCTTTTTCCTGGGTCACCGCGTATTGCTCGTCGGTTAGTTCCGATCTGAGCGTATTTGTATCTGGTTTCTTTGCAGTCATGTCAGTTGCTGTTTTATCCCGGGGCCGCATTCGAATCAAGTTCGAGCAATAGAGCATTCATACGCTTGACGTATTCGGCCGGGTTGTCGAGCTGTGATCCTTCGGCCAGCAACGCATGGTCGAGCACGATATTTGCAAGTTCACCGAATCGCTTGTCATCGGTTACGGCCGACAGGCGCATGACCAATGGATGCTCAACATTAATCTCCAGAATAGGCTTTGACTCAGGCAGGGACTGGCCGCTTGCTTCGAGCATGCGACGCAGTTGCGGGTTCAGTTCGCTTTCGCCGGCAACAACACAAGCCGGTGATTCAACAAGGCGCCGGCTTACCTGCACAGCCTCGACTCGGTCCTTGAGTACTTTCTTGACCTTCTTGAGCAACGGTTTGTATTCATCATCCATCGCTTCCTGAGTGATTTTCCCCTCACTCTCCGGAAGTTCGATACCGGCGCGGCCGGCGTCAACCAGTGTCTTGCCGTCATACTCATTGAGGCTGTCAACAAGCCACGCATCGATTCGGTCAGTTAGAAGCAAAACCTCTATGCCCTTGTCTGTTAATGCCTCAATGTGCGGACTGGCTGCAGCCGTTGCATAGTTTTCTGCCAGTACGTAGTAGATTTTGTCCTGATCTTTCGCAGCACGCTCAACATAGTCCTGCAGCGACTGATCCTGGGCATCACCATCCGTGTGAGTGCTTGAGAACCGCAAAAGTCCGGCCAGCTTGTCCATATTTCCATGATCTTCAACCACACCCTCTTTCAAGACCTGGCCAAACTCACCCCAAAATTTCGCATAGTCCTCCGGCGCCTTGGTCGCCATCTTGCCGAGCATGTCCAAAACACGACGCGTCAACGCACTGCGCATTGCTGTCAGCTCCGGGTTCTGCTGTAACAATTCTCGCGATACGTTTAGCGGCAGGTCTGAAGAATCGACCACACCTTTTACGAAGCGCAGGTACAAGGGCAGAAACTGCTCCGCATCGTCCATGATGAAGACGCGTTGCACATATAGTTTGAGTCCGCGTGGTGCATCCCGGTTCCAAAGATCAAAAGGTGCATTTGCCGGAATATAGAGAAGACTCGTGTATTCGCGCTTGCCCTCGACACGGTTATGACTCCATGTCAGCGGATCAGAAAAGTCATGCGACAGGTGTTTGTAAAATTCTTTGTACTCGTCATCGTCGATCTCGGACCGTGAGCGCATCCATAGTGCTGTGGCCGCATTGACGACCCGTGGCTCTTGATCTTTTTCAGTGGCGCTCGCCAACGTTACAGGGAACGCGATGTGATCTGAGTAAGTGCGAATCAGATTTTCAATGCGCAGCGGCTCGGAAAATTCCGATTCTCCTTCCTTGAGATGAAGTGTCACAGCTGTGCCCCGTTCGCTGCGTTCTATGTTCTCAACTGTGAATTCGCCCTCGCCATCCGACTCCCAGCGTACCGATTCGTCCGCCGGGAGCCCGGCCCGGCGAGACTCGACAACGACATTATCCGCGACGATGAAAGTTGAATAGAAACCGACGCCAAACTGTCCTATCAGCTGTGCGTCTTTTTTCTGGTCACCTGTCATCTGTTGCAGGAATTCCGACGTACCGGAGCGAGCGATCGTACCGAGGTGCTCAACGAGCTCCTCACGTGACATGCCGATACCGTTATCAACTACCGTAATCGTGTTGTTGTCTTTATCGTATTCGATTCTGATCCCAAGCTCGGTGTCTTCACCCAAAAGGTCGGGTACGGCAAGCGCTTCAAAACGTAGCTTGTCGGCCGCATCAGAGGCGTTGGAAATCAGCTCACGAAGGAATATTTCCTTGTTGCTGTAAAGAGAATGGATCATCAGCTTCAGAAGCTGACGTACTTCGGTCTGGAAGCCGAGTGTTTCCCGGCCCGTCTCGGTGCTCACGCCTGTGTCTCTCCCACATCAATATCATTGTGCCGCCGAAAAAATTCGGCAGCATCAAGTCAGACACGATAGGGGCTTGTCAGCCTATTTCAAGGGGCTGATGGGATGAAGTGACCGAATGGTAGAAAAGGGATACGAACAGCAGCATCGCTATGGCCATGGCCAGTGGCGGGTGCCGCAGCGCGAGCAGGACGCCGCCGATCTGGATAATTAGCAGGAAAATGGTCATCAGCAATGACCTTAGACCCCTGCGAAATCTCTCGCTGACGAGGCCAGCCATATGGACAAAGTCGTCCAGATCATCGAGCCATTGAACCAACCGTTCCATGCTTATCCGCTAGCGAACGATTGTGAGCAAAGGACGGATGCTTTCGGCATCGAGCGCGTTCGGGTCCGCCTCATCCAATGCTTCGTTGTTCGATTGTTTCGCGTGGGCGATAGCACGATGGAACAATTCCCAACGCTGCCTGGCGGCTTCGTTTTTAAGGAAGACGACTGGCGATTCAGTTTCCTTGTACTTGTTTGACATACTATTTAAATCGCAGTTGAGAGCTCAGTAAGATCGACTATAGGTAGCTAAACGCTCTGCCTCCGTGAGGCAGATCACAGCTTCGTTTAGAAGTTATTGAGTGGCCAGTCCAATCTCGAAAAATCAGACACAGTACCGCTTCTAAATGACGCCGGGTCGACACAAAATTAGGGACCATGATCACACTTGCTACGCTTTCAAATTCCGCAATAAAAACGCCGACAATTAGTCGGCGTTCCAGAATTGCTTTGAGGCTACGTTGAAGTCTATTCGGAGTCATCGTCCGGTTCGGGATGCCAGTCGCGTTTCACTTGTTCGGACCAATTGCGATAGCCCTTCCACGTATACAACGCCGGATCAATTCCGACACGACGGCCGCGTGGCGCCGGTGCCTTGGAAATCCACTGACGATACTGCTTCCATCCGTCAGCATCGTTCGCCGCAGGCTGGCTCGGTGCAACTGCGTCAGTTGCTTCATCGGCTGGCGACGTCGCATCCGTGCTGTAGTCGTCCATCCATCTAAGGTGCTTGCTATCGGGCATGTTTTTGCTCAGTAAGTCCTTTGAACAAATGCTATGCGTCTCACCGACCGAATCACAGGAACTGCATCACAATGCAGTTCGGGCTTTTTTACTTATTTTTCAATATGTTATATCGCGTTTTTACTTAATCTTGATCATAGTGCGGCGAATAAATGGTGCGACCCCACAATATTCGGAGAATAAAGTCAGGCCACGCGATAGCAAGGCGAGTAATCACCACCGGAGATCTTCATGCGTTGTTGCTCAACGAAAGCGGCCAGAAGCTCGTCCATTAACTGCATGATCGATGCTGAGCCGTTTATTTCGAAGGGGCCGCGCTGACCGATGAGTGCCGCCGTATCCTCACGAACGTTACCCGACACAATCCCTGAGAAAGCGCGCCGCAGATTAGCCGCAAGAATGTGCCGCGGCACGTTCTCGTGAATCTCAAGCGCACTCATCGAATCGTGCGTCGCTTTGAACGGTTTTTGGAATTCTGTATCAATAGCAAGACGCCAGTTGAAATAGTAAGCGTCACCCTGTTCGGTTCGAAAATCGCGCACATCACCCAGCGCCGAGTGAACCGTTCGCGCCACCTCGCGTGGATCATCGATGATAATGGAGTAACGTTGCTGTGCTTCCGGCCCCAATGTTGCTCCGACGAACTCGTCAATCTTTCGAAAATACGCCTCCGCTGAGGCCGGCCCGGTCATGACCATCGGCATGGGTTGATTCCGGTTGTCCGGGTGCAAAAGTACACCCAGCAGGAAAAGAATTTCTTCGGCCGTTCCGACGCCGCCTGGAAAAACAACAATGCCGTGTCCGACCCGCACGAATGCCTCAAGTCGCTTTTCCATATCTGGCATGATCACCAGCGAATTGACGATCGGGTTCGGCGACTCGGCGGCGATAATGCCAGGCTCAGTGATGCCGACGTAGCGACCATCGCGAATGCGCTGCTTGGCA
>Ga0316189_10001158_pt1 | contig 26169 bp, 20 predicted proteins | sample LowCovwburrow_MG_FD_204930 | JGI IMG/M metagenome (GOLD analysis project Ga0316189, IMG submission 204930) | Coastal sediment microbial communities from Maine, United States - Lowes Cove worm burrow | ecosystem: Environmental > Aquatic > Marine > Coastal > Sediment | place: USA: Maine... | reverse complement strand
GGGCGAAACAGCATAAGCACGGCACCGATGAAAAAAGCCATCATCGCCAAGAGACCCCAGCTATCAGCCATTTCACGCATTACGGAATAGGTATCCATAGCTTCTCTCCTATCGGCTGGCATCTGGCTGGAAGGTTGAGAAATCAACCAAAGTGCCAAGCATTTGCAAATAAGCGACCAGCGCATCCATTTCGGTCAGTTCTTCCTGCCCGTCGAAATTCCGCACCTGTGCTTTGGGGTAACGTGCAACCATTTCTTCCCAGTCACCGTCAGGATCGACCTGTACTTCCATATCACTTTCGGCCTGATCGATCATTTCTTCCGTATAGGGAACACCTACCCGGCTGTTGGCGACCAACACGGCCTGAATGCTTTCAGGCTTCAGCTGGGTTTTCTTCAGGAACCCGTATTTGGGCATAATGCTTTCCGGCACAACGGAACGCGGATCGGTCAGGTGGTCGACGTGCCATTCGTCAGAATAACGCGCACCAACGCGGGCCAAATCCGGCCCCGTACGTTTTGAGCCCCACTGGAACGGGTGATCATAAATACTTTCCACAGCCAGTGAATAATGCCCGTAACGTTCAACCTCGTCGCGCAAAGGGCGGATCATCTGGCTGTGACACACATAGCAACCTTCGCGCACATAGATATTACGCCCTGCCAGTTCCAGTGGCGTATAAGGGCGCATCCCTTCGACTTTCTCGATCGTGTTTTCAAGATAGAACAGTGGTGCAATTTCCACTGCACCGCCGATAGCAACCACCCCCAGACTTAGTACCAGTAGAAGTGTCGCGTTGGTTTCGATTTTTTTGTGATGGCGAAAGAGTGACATTATTTTGCTCCTTATTCCGCAGGCACTGCAATTGCAGCACTTGATTTACGTTCGCCTGCCCCTGTGGCGGTCAACCACAGGTTCACACACATGATGATCCCACCTGCCAGATACATCAGCCCGCCTAATCCGCGTACAATGTACATCGGGAATTTGGCCGCAACCGTGTCTGCAAATGAATTTACAAGGAAGCCTTGCGGATCAACTTCGCGCCACATCAGACCTTCCATGATACCCGCCACCCACAAGGATGCGGCATAGAAAACGATACCGATCGTGGCCAGCCAGAAATGCCAGTTGACCATGCTCATGCTATATAATCTGTCACGACCCCATAGACGTGGTGTCAGATAGTAAAGTGCACCGAACGTGATCATGCCGTTCCAGCCAAGTGCGCCTGAATGCACGTGTCCGATTGTCCATTCAGTATAATGCGATAAAGAATTCACAACCTTGATCGACATCATTGGCCCTTCAAAGGTGGACATGCCGTAGAAGGCCAAACTCAACACCATCATCCGCAGAATCGGATCGGTGCGCAACTTGTCCCACGCGCCGTTCAGCGTCATCAGACCGTTGATCATACCACCCCAGCTGGGCATCCACAGCATGATAGAAAAAGTCATGCCCAAGGTTTGCGCCCAATCAGGCAAAGCCGTGTAATGCAAATGGTGCGGACCGGCCCAGATATAAAGGAAGATCAATGACCAAAAATGAATGATGGATAGTTTATAGCTGAACACAGGTCGATTGGCCTGTTTCGGCACGAAATAGTACATCATACCCAAGAAGCCTGCCGTCAGGAAAAATCCAACCGCATTGTGACCATACCACCACTGGGTCAGCGCGTCTTGCACACCAGAGAACAGTTGGACCGATTTTGACCCGAAGATCGAAACGGGCATGGCCAGATTGTTGACCAGATGCAGCATTGCAATGGTCACGATAAACGACAGGAAGAACCAGTTCGCAACATAAATATGCGGTTCTTTACGCCTGATAATCGTACCCAAGAATACCGCCAGATATGCGAGCCAGACAAGTGTTAACCAGATATCGATATACCATTCAGGTTCAGCATATTCTTTGGATTGTGTTGAGCCCAACAGATATCCTGTTGCAGCCAGAACGATGAACAGCTGGTAGCCCCAAAAGACGAACCAGCACAGGTTGCCGCCCCAAAGCCGTGCAGCGGATGTACGTTGCACGATATAGAATGACGTTGCGATCAACGCGTTACCACCGAAAGCAAAAATCACTGCAGATGTGTGCAATGGACGCACGCGCCCGAATGTCGTGTATGGAAGATCAAAGTTCAAAGCTGGAAATGCTAACTGGAAAGCAATGAATACGCCGACAAGAAACCCGACAACCCCCCAAAACGACGTAGCAATAACGCCCGCTCTGACGACACTGTCTTGATACCCCGTTTCAACGGCAGGTCTTGGATCACCAAAAGATCGCACCTCCCTTACGAAAAGGACGAACGAAACCGCCATTATGATTAAAGCGTGTATGATATAGGCCAGATCCTGACCAAAATTAGCAGCCATAGCTGCAAATACTGTAATGAATGACAATACGATGAGTTTAAGAATGTCCATGTTCCGGCCTTTTGCTGTCCCGCCTATTATGATTTTACTGATGCAACGATGTAGTGGCAATAGTCTTTGATCTGAATCAAGGTTTTCTCAACCAAAGCCTATATAAAAAATATGAACGAAGACAGGAGTTTCTGATGTCCTATAAATCGATTTTAACAATCTGGGATGGCAAAGACAGTAGCGTTGCGTCTATACGCAAAGCAATCAGGTTGACGGTGGAAGCCGGCGGGCATTTGCATATCATTTGTCCGGCTTATATCACCATTATGCAGACACAGTCTTACCCTTACTTGGATTTTCCCGTCGAACTGAAAGCAGAGGAACGGGAACGGGCTGAAAAAAACGCGGCCAAACTTGTAATCGAGGCTGAAAATTTTGCCACCGAGGAACTTATATTTTTCAGCATTGAAACGGCTGTGATTAATCGTGACCAACTATCAAGCCTGATGTCGCATACCGCCAAATTCTGTGATCTGACGGTTCTACCGCGCCCTTTTGGCCCGGAACGCACCGAGACCGATGAAAAAATCACCGAAGGAACGCTTTTGGCATCTGAATGCCCGGTTCTGATTGTTCCGGACGACGATATGGGCCACAGAGAAGAAAAAGTAGTGATTGCTTGGGATGGCAGCCATCACGCCTTGCGTGCGGTACGCGGAGCTTTGCCATTATTGCGTAAAGCCACACAAGTGGATGTGGTAATCGTCGCAAATTCCAAACGTACGGTTCTACAGGCCGAAGTTTCCAGCGAGATAGCGACATTTCTGGCGCGTCATCGTATAAAAGTCGACGTGAATATTCTTCCCAGCACTACTGCAAAAATTTCCGACATTATTCGCTCTCACGCCAGTGATCTTGGGGCTAATCTGATTGTAATGGGCGGTTACGGCCGCTCGCCGATGCGCGAGTTTCTGTTTGGCGGGCCGACTCGTAATATGTTGCAAGACTGTAGGGTGCCAATTTTCATGGCACATTAGACCTATTTTCCCCTAGGTCAAAAACCCACCGTCTGCATCATCGCCCGTCTCCTCAAGGAGGCGGGCAAAATCTTTTACGATAATATGGCGTTTTTTCTCTAACGCTATAACCCCGTCTTTGCGAAGTGCGTTGATCTGGCGACTGACGGTTTCAAGCGTCAACCCCAGATATTCCGACATTGCTTCCCGTGTTAGGCTAAGATCAAAGGATACATCGTTTTTTTTCACTACCGACGGGATGTTCTGGCGCCTTGCAATAATTGTCAGAAGGCTGGCGATTTTCTCGCGGGCCGTTTTACGGCCCAACAGCAACATCCACTCGCGGGCCGCATCCAATTCATCCAATGCCATTTCCAACATGCGTTCGCGCAGATTTGGGATATCTCGTAATAACTTTTCGAACGGTTTACGTTCAAATCTGCATAAGGTCACTTCTGTAGTCGCCTCGACATCAAAGGCGGAATATTCGCGCCCGGGCCGACCGACAAAATCGCTTGGCAACAACAAACCCACCATTTGCTTGCGACCGTCCTCCATTGTTTGGGAAAGCCGGGCAACACCGGAAACGACCGAACCGACAAATGCCATTTTGTCGCCTGCAAAAATAATAGGATCGCCGGCCGCATATGTCTTGTAGGATTTCATTGCATCCAAATGCATCATTTCGGACTTTTCACAATATGCACAAACCGCCCGATGTCTGATCGGACATTCATTGCAATCGCTGCTGGCGGGCGTAAATATAGGTACAATATTTTTCATACCCCCTAAAGATCAAAAAAATTGACTTAGATCAAGGTCACATAATTGACGCATGTTATAGAATCTTATGACATATGATCCAAATTTAGCACGCTTAAGCGTTTATGATGCCCGTGCACCGCGTTACACCAGCTATCCGACAGCGGTTCAGTTTACATCTAAAATCGGCGCAAACTTTACCGGGGCGGCACTTGCGGCCCTTCCGGTCGGCAAGCCCGTATCGATTTACATCCATATCCCTTTTTGCGAACGCTTATGCTGGTTTTGTGCCTGCCGCACGCAAGGTACCAAATCGGCCTCACCCGTTGCGGCTTATCTGGACCATGTGATTGCCGAAATCGATCTGATTGCACAACATTTACCCAAAGGCATTGTGGCCAGCCAGATTCATTGGGGCGGCGGTACGCCGACAATATTGACACCCGACCAAACCAAACTGTTGGCAAACACATTGGAACAGAAAATCCCGCGCACAAAAGATGCGGAATTTTCGGTCGAGATTGACCCGACTCTGGTTAGTCAGGCCAAGGTTGACGCTTTGGTTGCAGCAGGCATGAACCGCGCCAGTATTGGTGTACAGGATTTTGCGCTGAATGTTCAGGCAGCCATTGGCCGCACGCAAAGTTATGCAACCACCAAGGAATGTGTCGAAATGCTGCGCCGTGCGAACGTCACATCCCTGAATATGGATATTCTTTACGGTTTGCCACATCAAAGCCAAACCAGTGTTCTGGATACCATCCACAAGGTGCTGGCCCTGTCACCTGACCGCATTGCACTATATGGATATGCCCATGTCCCATGGATGGCCAAACGCCAGCAATTGATTGATGAAACGGCCCTGCCAAACGGTGAAGCCCGCCATGATCTATTCCAGATAATGGCGGCGGAGCTGGAAGACAAAGGAGGATATGATCCCGTTGGCATAGATCATTTTGCCAAGCCGACAGACAGTATGGCCATAGCGCAGAAAGAGGATCGTTTGCGGCGGAATTTTCAAGGTTACACAACCGATGATATGGATACGTTAATCGGGTTGGGTGCCAGTTCTATTTCCAAATACCCGAATGGATTTGCACAAAATCAGGCAAAATCTTCGGATTATGCACATGCGATAAACACGGATAAGCTTGCCACATATCGCGGCATTGAAACATCACACGAAGATCGTTTGATCGCACGCACCATTGAGATGATCATGTGCAATTTCGCAGTGGACTATTCTAAACTGATCGCAGAATTTGGTGATGATCTGTCCTGCCTTAATCAGGCAATTTTGCGCCTGCAAAAAGATTTCGGCGGCATTATCGTGTTTTCAAAATCCGGGTTCGAAATCGTGCAACATAAACGCAGTATTGCGCGTCTGATTGCAAAAGCTTTCGATCAGTATATCGACGGCGACAACGCGAAATTCAGTGCCGTCAGCTAAGCACTACTCCAGTAAAACAGGTTTCATCCAGCGCAAGCGCAACGCATTCGTCAAAACGAAAACGCTTGACAGTGCCATTGCACCTGCAGCCAGAACGGGTGACAACATCATCCCGCTTACGGGATAAAGCACACCTGCGGCAACGGGTATCAACAGCGTGTTATACCCAAAGGCCCAAAACAGGTTCTGGCGGATATTGCGCATTGTGCGTTGGCTGATGACAAACGCATTGACGACACCTTGCAGATCACCCGACATCAATACAACGTCGGCTGCCTCTATCGCCACATCGGTGCCTGTGCCAATAGCAATGCCGACATCAGCCACCGCAAGAGCAGGTGCATCATTGATACCGTCCCCGACAAAAGCCAGTTTATGGTTATCTGCACGCAAAGCATTTAATGTCTCTACTTTGCCTTCGGGCAGAACCTCGGCCACGACATGATCAATACCCAGTTCTTTTGCAATCGCATCGGCAGTGCCTTGATTGTCGCCCGTAATCATCGCCACCTTAAGACCCAGATTGTGTAGGGCAGTGATGGCCGCAGGTGTGGTTTTCTTGATCGGATCCGCCACTGCAATCACTGCGGCGATCTGGCCGTCGATAGCAGCGTATAGCGGTGTTTTACCCTTTTGTCCCAAATCCGCACCATCGTTTTCCAGTGATCCCAGTGCTATATTTTCACGTCTCATAAAACGATCAGCACCAACCAGCACTTTTTTTCCATCAACAGTTGCCTGAACCCCGTACCCCGTTTGGGACATGAAATCCTGAATGGCCGGAAGTACGGTCCCTTTGGCCTTTGCCGCGCGCACAATCGCAGCGGCAATCGGATGTTCAGATGTTGCTTCAACAGCAGCAACAAGGCGCAAAACATTGTCCCGATCAAAACCGTCCGCCACGATCAGGTCAGTCAGTTCCGGGTGCCCTTTTGTAAGTGTTCCGGTTTTATCAACGGCCACGATCGTGACCTCTTGCAGCGATTGCAGTGCCTGACCTTTGCGAAACAGAACCCCCATCTCAGCGGCACGCCCCGTACCCACCATAATCGAGGTCGGTGTCGCCAAGCCCATCGCGCAGGGACAAGCTATAATCAGCACCGAAACACCGGCTACAAGGGCAAAACTAAGGGCCGGGCTTGGTCCAAAGATTAACCAGACAAGCACAGTCACAAGTGCTGCAGCCAGAACAGCGGGTACAAACCAAGCGGTGATTTGATCAACCATGCCCTGAATAGGAAGTTTTGCGCCCTGTGCCTGTTCAACCATTTGGATAATCTGCGCCAGCATAGTGTCACTGCCAACTTTGGTTGCGCGAAATGTGATCGCACCTGTGCCGTTTACAGTACCGCCAACGACATTTGTCCCTTGTATTTTCTCGACCGGGACAGGTTCACCTGTGATCATACTTTCATCAACATAGGATGCGCCGGTTAGAACAGCCCCATCCACAGCTATTTTTTCGCCCGGACGCACATGGACAATATCACCTTTGACGATGTCGCCAATCGCCATTTCAATTGTTTTTCCATCACGTTCGACAGATGCGTTTTTTGGTTGCAGCCCGACAAGTTTGCGAATGGCCTGCCCTGTGCGCCCCTTTGCCCGCGCTTCTAAAAAACGCCCAAGCAGGATCAACACCACTATGACTGCTGCCGCTTCATAATAAACATTTGCAGTACCCACAGGCAGCAGATTCGGAACAAAGGTTGCAACCAATGAAAACCCGTAAGCCGCTGATGTACCCAAAGCGACCAATGAATTCATGTCAGGCATCCCTTTGAACAAGGCAGGGTATCCTTTGGTGTAAAACCGAAAGCCCGGACCGAACAGGACGGCAGTGGTCAAAACGAATTGCAACAGGCGGCTGTTTTGCATCCCGATTGTGTTGTTGATAAATGCGTGTAGAGCGGGGAAAATATGGCCGCCCATTTCAATCACAAAAACAGGCAAGGCTAACATGGCTGCCAACAGTGTTAACCGCCCAAGTGTGGTGATTTCCTGTGCTTTACGGTCCGTATGGTTGGGTTGGTCATATGATTTTGCCTTTGCAGGGTAGCCCGCTTGTGTGGCAATTTCGGCGATTTCAGCAGGGTTTGTAACATCCGCCATAAACCGCACCAGCGCTGTTTCGGTTGCCAGGTTGACCGATGCATCCAACACCCCTGCCCCCGCTTTCAGGGCTTTCTCGACACGCCCGACACACGACGCACATGTCATATTTTCGATATCGAACGTTACTTCTTCCGACACGGCAGGATAGCCTGCATCCGTTAATGCCTGTGTTACAACCAAATCCGTTACAGGTTTTTCATAGCTGATCTGGACCGTTTCATTCGCCAAATTGGCCGACACTTTTGTAATATTGGGCACAGTCAGCAATGTTTTTTCCACACGCCCGACACAGGATGCACATGACATGTTTTCGATTCGGAATGTTTTTACTTGGGGGGTGTTCATAAGTTTTACTCGGCCGATAATTCTTTTCAACATATTAAATAATGCCTCCAGCAACTGGAGGGTCAAGATATTAATTAATCTAACGTGAAATCAATACGGCGTTGACAGGATAATACCTATTCAGCACTGTCACCGGATGAACTCTGAAAATAATATAGCCGAAAGGCTTGCAAACAGATTGCGCAAAGCGCGCAAAAGCAAGGACTTGAGTTTGGAAGCAATGGCCAAACTGTCCGGCGTATCCCGTTCCATGCTTTCGCAGATCGAACGCGGCGAAAGCAGCCCGACTGTTGCAACATTGTGGAGCTTGACGCGTGCCTTGCAGGTGGATTTTGCAGGGCTGCTTGATGACGAAACCGCTGACAGCACCATTAAAGAGGTGATGCGCGCGAACCGCACCCCGACCATAGACAGTCAGGGCGAAGGTTGCCGTATCCGCATTCTTAGCCCACCCGATCAGGCAGGCGAGCTGGAAGTTTACGAAATCCTGTTCACCGCAGACGGTGCGCTGATCAGTGAGCCCCATCAGATGGGATGCCGCGAACATCTAACCGTGCTAGACGGTGCATTGCAGGTGACTGCGGGCAAAGAGGTCGTTGAGATGAACAATGGCGATACCGTGCGCTATGCAGCCGATTGCAATCACGCCATTCGGGCAAAAGGCACTTCCGCAAAAGCTTTGTTGATCGTTTATAATTCCTAAAGCTCCCGATATCCAAAATTTTATTGATACAACATAATGTCCGTTTTCTAAAAATAGCGACAAGGCTATAGAGTTCCAAAAAACCAATTGGCGGTGTGTGCTTTAAACAGCCGGTGCATATATAAAATATGACCGATTATATACGGCGAATCGGGTTCCAGATAAAATCATCGTCGAAGCACAAACTGCCGATTTAATGGATGTTCCCACAGACTTGTGGATTATGGCTAAATTTGACGTGGCGTAGAAGTGGATAACTGACGAGCGGCTTTGTGCCGGATGATAGATGCGGTGCTGACGCAAGACGTATCGCGATGCGGGATATTCCGCATGCTGAATCCGCGTACGGTTGATAACAACCAATGTTAAAACCAAACACCGTCAAAGACATGTACAGACACGAAACATGGTTATAATACTGGTCATGTTACACAACGGGCCAAAAGCGGTGGGTGCAGGTACAACCGTTACACATGATTTACCTTGAAATAATTCAAAGCACAGTTTGCAGACCTAAAAGCGAAAACGTCTTGTTGAAGACCATAACATCCGCGTGAATTTATACGTAACGGGTATGAAAGTATATTGACAGCCCAACAACTCTTGTCCAATCTTCTTCAATAGATCGTGCGCAATGTTTTTACATGCTCTAAACACGGGAGAGAATATCAGCGATATCAAAGACGTTACAAAGCTGTTACAAAGCTGTAATGTGTTTTACACAGACTATCTGCATGATTAAGAAATGTTGCCAAGATATGGCACAGGGGCTGATGTCAGCCCAGCTTTAAAAAACAATAAAGTAAACTAAAGGGAGAAAATATAATGAGAACACTACTATATTCAGGCGTTGCGTTTGTCGCGCTGACGGGCGGGGCATTAGCCGCCGCGTGTCCAGCCGTGACAGTCAGCGATGCCAAGGGGGTCGCTGCCGGCGCCTTTCCTCAGCAGTACGAACTTGCTGAATTTCAGTCACTGGGCAATTGCACAGTTGAATTCGCAGCCAACCCTGCCTCTGATGACTTGAACGCACGTATCCGTGGCAATGGCGCATTGCCGTCATTGGCAGATCGCTTGCCATCCGAGCCACTGGTGGTTGCACCTTATGATGCGATCGGTTCATACGGCGGTACACTCGATGCACTGTCGAATGCGACAGAATCCGGCACATCGGACTTTATGTCTGTGCGCCACGTAAACCTTGTGCGTTATTCGGATGATTTGCAAACCATCGTGCCAAACGTTGCTAAAAGCTGGGAATGGAATGATGATTTCACACAGCTGACATTCCATTTGCGTAAAGGCCACAAATGGTCAGACGGTGCACCATTTGGCGCCCGTGACGTGAAATTTTGGTATGATAATCTAGCGGTTGATACCAATGTTCGTGAAAAACCGAAAGACTACGTTCTGGTTGCCGGCGAGAAAATGAATGTTGTCGTGGTTGATGAACAAACCGTTCAATTTAACCTGCCATCACCGAAACCCGGTTTGTTGTCACACTTTGCCAATCACTATGCGCAAGGTTTCCAGCCAATGCATTTTCTGGGCAAATATCACCCAGCTATTAATGCTAACGCAGATGCGGACGCCAAGGCTCTTGGATTTGAAGGTGGTTACGATCTAATCAAAGCTTACTATGGTAACTCTGACTGGATGGACACACCAACACCGATGCTGACCAAGCCTGATCTTGTAGCTGGCCTGCCGGCAGACACAGTGCCAACATTGGAAAGCCACATCCTTATCTCTGAAACAACGGAAGGCCGCCACTTGGTTGCTAACCCGTATTTCTTCCAAGTTGATACTGCGGGCAACCAGTTGCCATATATCAACGAGCAAGATGAGTTGTTTGTGGGTGAAAGCGAAGTGCGTTTGCTGAAACTGGTCAACTCAGAAGTTGATTATAAATCACAGGCGCTGAACCTTGATTATGCACCTCTATTGATGGAAAATCAGGAAAAGGGTGACTTTACAGTCGATCTGAAACCAGAAATTGCTATCGGTACATTTGCGTTTAACGTCACATCTGAAGACCTTGAGAAGCGTAAAGTCTTTGGTGACGTACGGTTCCGTCAAGCGATGTCTGTTGCGATGAACCGCGATGAAATGAACGAAGTTGTTTATTTTGGTCTAGGTAAACCGGTACAATACGTTGCTTTCTCACCTTCACCTTCGTTTATCAGCGAAGAACTGGAAACCTATATGACCCAGTTCGACCCTGCGAAAGCGAATGCTTTGCTTGATGAAGTTGGTATGGTTGACGTGGATGGTGACGGAATGCGTGAATTGCCAAACGGCGATCCACTGGTTTTGAACCTTCAGGTTGCAACACAGGCTATTTCAGTGAAACTGGTCGAACTTGTTGGCCAGAACTGGAAAGACGTTGGCATCAACAACACTGTGAAAGAAGTGACAACGGATGAATTCCGTTCAGCGATGTCCGCTAACCAACTTGACGTGACCATGTATGCGAAAGGCCAACCGCTGGCGGTTATCCTTGGTAACGCGGAATTGTTCCAACCACCGTTTGATAACTACTTCAACCTACGCTCTGCGATGCTTTGGGGTGAGTATGTCGATTCAAACGGCGCTACCGGTGTAAAACCACCTGAATACGTCTATGAAATGATGAAAGACATCGACGCGTTCCAAGGCGCGGTTGCTGGCTCTGACGAGTCTAATACAATTGGTAAACGTCTGGTAGAAACCATGACGCACAGCCTGTTGTTTATCGGTACTGTGAAAGCAGTTGCACCAATCTACCACAGCAACAAGCTGAAGAACTTTACTGAGTTCAAAACGCAATCATATGCGTACTACCGGGCATATCCTTACCGCCCAACGCAGTGGTTCTTTACTGAGTAATTTAAATTTTCTTATGAAAATTTCTGACTACCAGAATATATAAAAGCCTTGGGCAATGCGAATTGCCCAAGGTATAAGTATAAGATGGGTCATAGACCTACGAACATTTGCTAGGGAGCATCGGCATCAATGTTACAATTTGCTAGATTTGCGTTTATTCGTGCAGTATTGGCCATCTCAACACTAGTGTTGGTTTCATTTATCGTTTTTTCCCTGATGGAGTTGGTTCCAGGTGATTGCGCAGAGCGTTATCTGGCTTTTAAAAATTCTCAAGGTTCTATGATTTCATTGGCTGATATTGAGGCCGAACGCGTACGGCTTGGGCTTGATCAGCCGTATCTTCAACGCTGGGGCAGCTGGATTATTAATGCGTTCCAGGGTGAATTTGGTGACAGTTGTATTTTACGTCTGAACATCAGCCAGTTGCTGGGCGATAAATATTGGTTAAGCTTGGGCTTGTGTCTATCGGCTTTGATATTAGCTTATGCAATTGCAATTCCAGTGGGTATTCTGGCCGCAACTTCTAAGAATGCTACGTTGAACAACAGCCTGCGTCTGGTTAGCTATTTGGGTCTGGCATTGCCAAACTTCTTACTGGCATTGATGATCATGCTGTTTTCAACCGTGATGTTTGGGGATAGTTTGACAGGGCTGTTTTCAAAAGAGTTTCGCGATGCGGCCTGGTCTTATGACCGGTTTAAAGATTTCTTGGGCCACGTCTGGTTGCCGATCTTTATATTGGGCTGGTCGGCCACGGCCTTTGCCATTCAAACGGTGCGGGCTTTAATGTCCGATGAAATCGGCAAACTATATGTTACAGCAGCCGCTGCACGCGGTGTATCTGGGCGACGTCTGATGATGCGCTACCCAGCCCGGCACGCGTTAAGCCCGATCATCAACTCTTTAGGATTTGACCTGAACCGCATCTTTAACGAACTTCCGATTGTTGCCCTTATCCTGACCCTGACCGAAGCGGGCTCCTTGTTGATCGAGGCTTTGGCCAGATCAAATGACCAACAACTTGCGGGGGCGATTATATTCTTGCTGACGGCCAGTATTGTCGGAATTAACTTTATCACCGACATCATACTTGCCCTAACCGACCCACGCGTTCGTCGCAGTATTGTAGGATAAACGATATGACTGATACAACAGGCATGGATGCACTCGCCAACCAAAAGCTGAAAGAGGCATATTTTACCGCTTCGCAAGGTCAGTTGATCTGGCAACGGTTCAAGAAGAATAAATCCGCGCTAATCGGAGCATGGGTTCTGATTATTCTGATCCTGTCAGGCCTTTTCGCACCGTTCCTGACACCTTATGACGCAACCATTGCAGGGCGTGATAAAGATTACCTGAACGGTGCCCCACAAATCCCGTCGTTTTGTGACGATAACGGCTGCTCGCTGCGCCCGTTTGTCTATACGACTGAACGCACCCGTTCAATTAAGACCAATTTTCGCTGGGTAACGGAAACAGATACCAGCCTTGAAGGTCGTCGGTATATGACGTTCTTTTCCGAAGGCACAGAATACAGTCTGTTTGGCATAACAATGGACACACATCTGTTTGGTGTCGACAAAGGTTTTATCCATATATTCGGCACTGACTCGACAGGTAAGGATATCTATTCCCGAACCCTGACCGCGATCAACACGTCAATGGCAGTGGGAACAATCGGGGTATTTATCGCCTTTGTTCTGGCCCTGATGATTGGTGGGATAGCCGGGTATTATGGTGGCTGGATAGACTCTGGCTTGCAAATGATAACCGACACGGTGCGAACGATCCCGAGCATCCCGCTATTCATGGCATTAGCTGCCTTTATTCCAGACACGTGGAGTGCCGAGGCAAGGTTCTTTTTCATCTCGATGGTATTGGGGCTGATCGGCTGGCCGACGCTTGCGCGGCGCATTCGAACCCATCTGCTAACGGAACGGAATCAAGAATATGTGTTGGCGGCCCAACTTTGCGGTGCCGGGCCTGCGCATATCATCCGGCGCCATCTTCTGCCAAGTTTCACCAGCTATATTATCGTCGATCTGGTAATCTCATTTCCGTATATGGTGCTGTCGGAAACCGCACTTAGCTTTATCGGGCTGGGTTTGAAAGACCCCGTAAACTCGCTGGGGGTGATGTTGCAAAACGTGACCAGTGCCGACGTTTTGTTGAACTACCAGTGGTACTTTATCCCCGTGATCTTCTTTATTGTACTTGTGTTGGCCTTTGTGTTCGTCGGTGACGGATTGCGCGATGCTGCCGACCCCTATTCGGATAGCAGCAAATGACGCGACTTCTTGATGTAGAAAACCTGACCCTTCAGTTCGATACGGACGAAGGTCGGATCACCGCCGTTGACAATGTCTCTTTCAGTTTGGAAGCGGGCGAGGTTATGGGTCTTGTTGGCGAAAGTGGGTCCGGTAAATCCGTGACGGCCAAGTCAGTAATGAAACTGAACCCGTCAAATGCGATTTATGGCGAGCAAACAAAAATCACCCTGCATTTGGACAGTGGGCCCGTTGATATTATGTCGCTAAAGACCTCGACCGATTTACAGGTCGTGCGTGGCGGTGCTATTTCGATGATCTTTCAAGAACCGATGGCCAGTTTCGCACCTGCGATTTCGATTGGCAACCAGATGGTCGAACAACTGCTAATCCATTCGGATATGAACGAAAAACAAGCCACTGAGTTGTCGATTGAAATGCTTGACCGTGTCGGGATTTCAGATGCTAGCACACGCTTCAAACAATACGCGTTCGAACTTTCGGGCGGTATGCGCCAACGCGCGATGATTGCGATGGCCCTGTCCACCAAACCAAAGCTGCTGATTGCAGATGAGCCCACAACTGCACTGGATGTGACTATACAAGCGCAGGTGATCGATTTGATGAAAGACCTTGTCACAGATTTTGGTATGGGGATTATTTTTATCACCCACGATTTGGGCGTGATTGCGCAAACCGCAGACAAGGTTGCCGTGATGTATCTGGGCCGTCTGGTCGAACAAGGATCAGTCCGCGATGTTATTCGTCACCCCGCGCACCCTTATACCAAAGGCTTGATTGCGGCCCTGCCGCAACTAGACGATCTGGACACCCCGCTGACACCGATTCCGGGCGATATTCCATCACCTTTGGAACGACCACCCGGGTGCGTGTTCAACACACGGTGTTCTGCTATCCTGGGGGATGTTTGCAAGCAGTCGATACCAAAATTTGCCACGGTAACAGATGAACACCAAGTAGCATGCCACCTGTATAATGAGGGAGCTTCAAAATGAGTGACAACGTTCTGATAGAAGCCCGCGACCTTTCGGTTCACTACCCGCTTCGCGGTAAATCCCTGTTTGGCCCAGTACAAGTGGTGCGTGCGGTTGAAAATATCAATCTCGACGTTGGCAAAGGTAATTTTTTCGGTCTTGTGGGCGAAAGTGGCTCCGGTAAAACCACATTGGGCAAGGCGCTTTTAAAAGCGGCCCCCATTACGCGTGGTACCGTTAACTATAATGACGGTGAAGAACAGTTTGATCTGACAAACCTGACTACGGCTGAGCTAAAGAATTACCGCAAACGTGCGCAGTTGATTTTCCAAGACCCTTATGCAGCCCTAAGCCCGCGCATGACTGTGCGTGATATTATTGCCGAACCGCTAGAGGTGATGGGGCTGACATCATCGCGCGAAGAAACCGATGAACGTGTGCGCGAAATAGCTGCAAAATGTCGTTTGAATCTAGAACACCTGCGCCGTTTCCCACATGCGTTTTCAGGTGGGCAGCGCCAACGGATTTCCATTGCTCGCGCATTGGTGTCAAAACCGCAATTCGTTGTGGCTGATGAAAGTGTGGCCGCACTGGATGTATCTATTCAGGCCGATGTTTTGAACCTGTTGAAAGAAATTCAACAAGAAATGGGTCTGACGTTTTTGTTTATCAGTCACGATCTAAGTGTGGTAGCGCACATCTGCGATCATGTCGCGGTGATGTATCTGGGACGTCTGGTAGAAACTGCGCCGACACGCGAATTATTTGCCAATCCACGGCACCCATATACCAAAGCATTATTATCAGCGATCCCGTCACTTGATCCGGATGATCGCGGTAAAGCCCAAAAGCTGGAAGGTGAGATACCTTCCCCCACCAACCAGCCGTCGGGGTGTAAATTCCACACCCGTTGTCCTTTTGTGACAGATCAATGTCGCAAAGAGGAACCGATATTGCAGCATTCAAGTAATGGGCATGAAGTTGCATGCCACCGCTGGGAAGAGTTAATGGTATAATCAGGGTATGGTGAAAGTGGCAAACGCAACAATACGTGAACCCGCCCGCGACATCGATGTGGTGCACAGAACAGATGTTTTGGTTGTAGGTTCCGGCCCGGGTGGATTACCTGCGGCCCTTGGTGCGGCCCGCGCCGGTGCCGAAGTGACGCTTGTTGAACGTTTCGGGTGTTTTGGGGGCAACCTGACGGTTGTCGGCGTTGAAGGCATGCACTGGTATCGCCACGAGGAAACGGTCGAGTCTAATGGTATTGCCCGAGAATTCGAAGATCGTGCAAAAGAGATGGGTGCGGCGGTTCCTGAATCCCAATCCCTGTCTTACGAAATCGATTCCGAAGGTTTCAAACTGGTAGCGGACAAGTTGGTGCAAAATGAACCCAACATCCGCCCAATGTTACACCGCCAATTTGTGGCCCCGATCATGGAAGGCAATACAATTGTCGGAATTATCACGGAATCCAAGGCTGGACGTGAAGCGATCCTTGCCAAACGGGTTATCGATGCCACGGGAGATGCGGATGTTGTTGAACGCGCAGGTGCACCGACCTATCTAACTCCGAAAGAAAACATGATGGCGGCTTCCGTGATGTTCCATGTCGCAGGCGTTGACAAGACCAAGTTCATGGAAGGCATCAAATCCGACCCGCAAACTTACAAAGACTGGGGCGGCGGTGGTGAATGGAATATTGAAACCTCCGGTAAAGAGGATGATATGTTTTCGCCATTTCTGAAAAAACCGTTTGAACAGGCGATCAAGGATGGGCTGATCCCCGCCAAACTGAACACGATTGCAGGCACTTGGGGTGCCGTACACGATACTGGCGAACTGACATATATGAACCTCATCCATATGGATAACTGCGACGGAACCGACCCTGACAGCCTGACCAATTTTGAAATGGAAGGTCGCCGGCAGTCTATGTTGGCGATAGAGGCCTTGCGCCGCTACACGCCAGGTTGCGAAGGAATCAGGTTGCGGAATTTCGGCATGTCGATCGGTATACGCGATACCCGCAAAGTGGATTGCCAGTATAATATGACGGCACAGGATGTTCGCGAACAGGGCCGTTTTGACGACAGTATCGGTATTTTTCCGGAATTTATAGACGGGTACGGTATTCTGATTTTGCCGACTACAGGACGTTATTTCCAAATCCCCTATCGCAACCTGTTGCCTAAAGGGGTTGAAAACCTGCTGGTATCGGGCCGTGCAACAGGCGGGGATCGTGACAGCCACGCGGCCACGCGCAACATGGCGTGTTGTGCCGTCACCGGGCAAGGTGCGGGCATAGCTGCCGCGCTATCCTTGAAATCCAACAAACCTTTGTCACAGGTTGATGTATCGCAAATCCAAAAGGAATTGGAACGGCAAGGTGCGCGGCACCATTGATGCACGCCATTTCCCTTAATATTTCAGGACTAATCAGTAAATCCCACGGCACCCTTTGATGTAATCCTGACATCCGCCAATGTCCTATCCGCGTGTTTCATGCGGTGGCTTAGTAGCTTTTGGGTCAAGCGCAGCAGTGTTGGTGCATGGGATGCATCACCTGCCAGATCGTTCAGTTCATGCGGATCAGACATCAGATCAAACAGCAATGGCGGCAAACCACCGTTGAAATGTACCAGTTTGAAACGTTCTTCACGTAGAATGGCCAGGTTTGCCTCATGTGTCGAAACCCCAGTGACCTCTTGCCATTTGGTTATCTCGTTGGGTTCGCTGAAATCCAGTTCCAGATGAACGCAATCGCGCCAATTTGCTGGCGACTTACCCTCTAGGAAAGGCCGCAGGGACATGCCGTCCATACCTGCCGGAATATGTTGCCCGACCAAGTCTAGAATCGTCGGGGTAACATCAATAGACTCTGTAAATGCTTGTACCGTTGTACCGTGCTGAGTTGCGTTATGTGGGTCGCGGATGATCAGCGGAATATGGTAAGCCGCTTCATAGGGGTTTTGCTTGCCCCACAAGTGATGTTCACCCAGCGCTTCGCCATGATCAGCGACTAAAACGACCAATGTATCATCATACTGATCGGTTTTCTTCAGAAAATTGATGATCCGCCCGAAATGAGTATCCACCTCAGTTGCCAGTCCCAGATAAATTGCGCGCAACTGCTGCACGTCATGATCGTTTTCATTGTCCAGTGTACCGACACCGCGCACAATGCTGTTAATGGACGGTTTATGAACCGCTGCGGCCATAAAGGGATGTACAGCTTCTTGATCGCTTTGCGTGGCCAATCGCGGGGGTTTGGGCAGTGTGCCTGGGTCATACATCTTGTTGTAGGGTGCTGGTGCCACGAGCGGGGGATGCGGGCGAATATAGGTCGCAAGGGCAAACCAATTCTGATCCGTACGCACAGACAGATCATGTAAAAGCGCATTGGTCAGAAAAGCCGTATCGCTATCTTCGGCCTTATAAAACGGCGGATCTTCCGGTCGGGCAGCCCGACTTGGGTCCGGTGATACAGCATCATAGAAATGTGCGTAATCAGGCAGATCATAACCTTTGGATTTCAAGTATGCCCGCCATGGATAACTTTCCTTCAAACGCATTTCCAACACTTCGCGAAATCCCGGCATAACGTTTTCCTCGCTCTTTAGAACCGGGTCATTCGGATGGCGATTACGCGGATCAAGGCTGGTGTCCGTATAGCCATATAAAATTGGGTCATAACCTGATTTACGGGCTTCCAGTGCTATGTTTGTGATCCCGTCCGACAAGGGTGTGCCGTTGCGTAGAGAGCGATGATTCATCGCATATTTTCCGGTCAGAATACTGGCCCGAGACGGGCCGCACGGGTTGGTCACAGAGTAATGTTTGGCGAATGTGACCGCTTCTTTTCGAAATGCCTGAATATTGGGTAAATCAATATGATCCGCCAACGCACCGTCGATACAATCAGCGCGAAACTGGTCCATTATAACAAAAAGAACTTTACTACATTGCGGCATTTGCGACGATCCTTGGAAAATAATTCATTGGCCATAACGATAAAGCCGTATGATCACAAAATGCATATCACTTTAGACGTCAATCGTTATTTTCAGTTGATAATAATTTGTGAATTCCTACCGTATTAACAACAGCCAAAAAAAACGAAAGGCAAATGCCAATGCTCTCAATCGCTTATATATTTCATTTTGAAGGCACTGTGGTGTCGGCCCAATCCAATATAACTTTACCACTTGATCCTGATTTCATTGCGGCAAAACCTGCCTTGAAGTCGTCCACATTGAAATGATGGGTGATAATCGCGCTTACATCCAGACCATTTTGCAGCATAGCCAACATTTTGTACCATGTTTCAAAAATCTCGCGGCCATAAACCCCTTTTATGGTAATGGACTTCAAAACAATCCTTGACCAGTCTACCGTTGTTTTTCCGGGCGGGATGCCCAGCATAGCAATGCGTCCACCCATCACCATTGCCTCAATCATCTGATCCAGTGCCAACTGTGATCCACTCATTTCCAACCCAACATCAAAACCTTCGACAACACCCAAGTCTGCGGAAACCTGCTTTAAATCGGTTGTAGCCACATTTACGGTAGTCACATCCGCCACCTTATCTGCCAGATCGAGCCTATCTTGGTTAATATCCGTTATCACGACATGGCGCGCACCGATATGCTTGGCAACTGCTGCGGCCATAATCCCGATTGGCCCAGCCCCCGTTACCAGAACATCCTCGCCAATTAAATCAAATGACAGGGCGGTGTGGACCGCGTTGCCCAATGGGTCCAGAATGGCACCGATGTCATCACTAATGTCATCAGGAAGCGGCACCACGTTGAATGCAGGCAAACGCAGATACTGGGCGAATGCGCCCGGTTCATTGACCCCGATACCGCGTGTTTCAGGATCTAGATGGAATTTTCCGGCGCGACTGGCGCGGCTTTTCTTGCCGATAAGATGCCCCTCGCCCGAAACCCGTTGACCGATGAACAAATCGGTTACATCCGCACCCATTTCAACAATAACACCGGCAAATTCGTGCCCGGTGATCAACGGTACAGGAACGGTTTTTTGTGACCATTCATCCCAATTCCAGATATGAATGTCAGTACCGCAAATACCGGTTTTATTGATCTTGATCAGCACGTCATCCGCACCGATTTCAGGCACGGGTTCATGTTGCATCCACAATCCTTTTTCCGCTTTCGCTTTGACCAGTGCTTTCATACCGTTTGGTTTGTCAATCATTTGATTACTCCAAGGGATTTGCCCACCTTGCCAAATGCTGCCAAAGCGAATTCCAAGTCGTCACGGGTAAGATCGGCATTCATTTGGGTGCGAATGCGGGCCAGGCCTTTGGGTACAACAGGGAAGAAAAATCCTGCCACAAACACACCTTCTTCGAACAATTGTGCGGCCATTTCCTGTGCCAGCTTTGCTTCACCCAGCATCACAGGAACAATTGGATGTTCCCCCGGAACCAGATCGAACCCCAACGCATCAAGTCCTGCCCGCCAGAACGCCGTATTTTCAAATAGCTTTATCCGTAAATCATCATTTTCTTCTACTAAATCAATTGCCTTCAGGCCTGCTGCAACAATAGCAGGCGGCAGAGAGTTTGAAAAAAGATAGGGCCGTGCGCGTTGTCGCAATAGGTCAATTACCGGCTGCGCACCAACGATATAACCACCAATGGCACCACCCAGTGCCTTGCCAAGCGTGCCAGTCACAATGTCCACACCGTCAACTACATTGAAATGCGCCGGTGTCCCGCGCCCTTGTGGCCCCATAAAGCCGGTTGCGTGGCAGTCGTCAACCATGACAATAGCATCATACTGTTCTGCAAGAGCAGTGATTTCAGGCAATTTTGCCAGATGCCCATCCATCGAAAACACACCGTCTGTGGCAATCATGATAAACCGCGCACCTGCCTGTTTTGCCTCAATCAATCGCGCTTCCAGCTCTGCCATATCGGAATTCATATAACGATACCGCTTCGCTTTGCACAAACGGACGCCATCAATAATAGAAGCGTGATTCAACGCATCCGATATAATTGCATCCTCGGCGGTTAACAGCGGTTCAAACAACCCACCATTTGCATCAAAACAGGCTGCAAACAAGATTGCGTCATCTTTACCCAGAAATCCCGCCAATCTGCGTTCCAGCACACGATGCTGATCTTGCGTACCACAAATGAAACGCACAGAGGCCATGCCGAAACCCTGTGTTTCAAGTGCATCTTTTGCAGCGGCAATCAAACGCGGATCATCCGCAAGGCCAAGATAATTATTCGCACAAAGATTGATCACACGGTCATGCCGCTTGCCGCCCAGCTCCACATCTATACGCCCGGCCTGCGGCGAGATAATCTGGCGTTCGCGCTTGTAAAGCCCCGCAGTTTCAATGTCATTCAATGTCTTAGATATGTGATCAAGGAAAGTATTCTGCATGGCCAAACTCCTGTTTCAAGAGTTATTATTCCATTCTTACGGATTTTGTCAATATATAAGAATTATAATCCTATATAACGGACTAAACTTCATTCGACCCTACTTCTTTTCACTATACAAAGCATTAATCAGGTATAAAGACTTCCGGTCTTTGTGGCCAAAAAGTCTTCCAGTTTCACGTCTTCCTGTTTTAGGAAACCACTGTTTGGCAAGGTTCCATCCCGCACCATTTCAATAATCGCGACAACGGATCCGGCTGTGGTCCATGCGATAGCTGTCTGCTTGCCGCCTGCAACTTCAATCGGGCGATAACCGCGCACAAACTCTTTACGCAACATACGACCATTGATCATACCTTCCGATGCAACATGTACATAAACAATATCATCCTCTACAGGCGGCTTGGCATTAACCAGAATTTTCCCGGCTTCAACGCGGTTTTCACGCATCAACAGCTCGTGAAAGAAAAAATTCATCAGTTTCATATGGCCCGGGTAACGCATGGTTTTATAGTCGATATTGTCAACTTTACCCAAATAGGTCTCGCACATGGTGCCAAGCCCGCCCGAGGTTGTGAACGCCTCTAGCTGCATACCGTCGATATAAAGCGTTTCATGCCATTCCATTGCCGAAACCCACTTGCGCACACCTTCCTCAATCACCTCGCAATCATTCAGGTATTCGTTTACAACACCTTCCGGTGACCAGTTGAACGCATAGCCCAATAGGCCGGTTGGATGTTGCGGCAAAGCCCCCACGCGCATTCTGATAGAGCGGCATTTATCGAACATCGCGATATGCGATGCACCGACAATTCCGATGAAACCGGGTGCAAGCCCACATTGCGGGGCCATCAAACCCTTTGAGTTTTTGCTCATCTCGATAATTGCATTGGTGGTGGGTACATCTTCGGTCAGATCAAAATAATGAATACCGGCACGGTGGGCCGCTGCGGCCACACCTATATTAAGATGGAACGGCAGACATGACAGGATGGCGTCAACCTTGCCAAACACAGTTGTCAGGGCTTCGGGTGATGTCAGGTCTACATTTCCAACCGTGAACGGCAGGTTTTCACGCGGGGTATTGATGTCATAACCAGCGACATTGAAACCTGCATCATGCAGCAGTTTGGCTGCCAAAGTGCCGACTTTGCCTAGCCCCAGCACGGCAATGTTTTTAAAAGTCATAATTTGCTTCTTTTCTTAGATGTCAAACTTGATGCCCTGCGCCAATGGCAGGTCACGTGAATAGTTAATAGTGTTGGTTTGACGGCGCATATACCCGCGCCATGCATCCGAGCCGGATTCGCGTCCTCCGCCGGTGTCTTTTTCACCGCCGAACGCCCCACCGATTTCGGCGCCAGATGGCCCGATATTAACGTTTGCTATGCCGCAATCAGAGCCGACGGCCGACAAGAAATATTCGGTTTCGCGGACATCCGTCGAGAAGATACAGGATGACAAGCCTTGCGGCACCCCATTTTGAATTGAAATCGCCTGATCAAGGTCACTGTATTTCAGAACATATAGGATCGGAGCAAACGTTTCATGTTTCACAATGTCGGTTTGCGCCGGCATTTCAGCAATTGCCGGTGTGACGTAAACTGCATTCGGAAATGCGTCTTTGTGAATATGTGCGCCGCCATGGACAGTGCCACCATCCGCTATTGCCTGTTGCAAAGCATTATCCATTCCACCCTGCGCTTGTGCATCAATCAACGGGCCAACCAGAATGCTATCTTTCAGAGGGTTACCAATCGACAAGCCATCATAGGCCGCTTTCAGGCGTGGCAATAGCTGGTCATAAATACTTTCGTGGACAATCAGACGACGCAATGTTGTGCAACGTTGTCCTGCGGTCCCTACTGCGGAAAACACAACAGCGCGCAGGGCCATTTCCAAGTCTGCCGACGGGGTTACGATCATTGCGTTATTGCCGCCAAGTTCCAGTATGCAACGACCAAAACGTTCCGCCAGTTTTGCACCAACAGCATGCCCCATACGGGTGGAACCTGTCGCCGACACAATCGCCACATCTCGTGATGCGGTCAGCACCTCGCCAATGCCACGCTCGCCGATAACGGTTTGAATCAAACCATCAGGTGCTTCGGCAAAATTTGCAGTGACGCGGTCACATATTTTTTGCACGGCAAGTGCCGTCAGGGGCGTTTTTTCAGATGGTTTCCAGATCACCGGATCACCGCAGACCAATGCAAGGGCGGCATTCCAACACCATGGGGCGACGGGGAAGTTGAATGCAGTGATAATCCCGCATACACCCATCGGATGCCAAGTTTCACGCATGCTGTGTCCCGGGCGTTCCGACGCGATTGTCAGACCGTATAACTGCCGCGACAGACCAACAGCCAGATCGCAAATGTCGATCATTTCTTGAACTTCACCAAGGCCCTCTTGGTAGATTTTACCGCATTCCAGTGTAACCAGACGTCCAAGATTTTCTTTCTCAATCCGCAATTCATTCCCCAACTGGCGAACAAGTTCACCACGACGCGGTGCAGGAACCGCTTTCCATGCAGAAAAAGCATCCACGCCCTTGCCGATCATTTGCAAAACATCATCGGTACTGTGGGTTTTCAGGTTGGCTATCTCACTACCGTCAATGGGCGTATGCACAACAAGCGTGCCACCGGTTAATTCAACCGTGGTGAAGCCTGATGCTTTCAAGATTTCAGAACTGTTCATGGATGTGTACTTTCTTATTTAATTTGGTGTGAAATTAACCGAAACAACGCTATCTCGGCAACTAGCTATAATGTTTTTTTTAATTGTGGGATTAGATAAAATGACTATATAAATAGTTAAATTGTCTAATATGGAGATCGCATGGAACTTACGGATAAAGACGAGCAACTTATTTATCTGCTACAAGAGAGCGGGCGTATTTCCGTGTCTGAAATGGCACGTAGATTATCCGCGTCCCGCACCGCCGTGCAAATGCGACTGCAAAAACTGGAACGCAATGGCGTTATTGATGGATATACGGTTAAGTTATCGCCCGCATATCTGGAAAAAAAAGTGCGCGCATTGGTGATGATAAAATTCCCGCCGGGCAATCGGAGTGAGATTGAAACAGAGTTGGCGGCAATCGTACAATTGACCTCGCTTTATTCAATCAGCGGTGCATTTGATATGGCCGGCGTGATCTCTGCCCCGTCAATGGGCGAGCTGGATGTGATTATTGATAAAATTGGTTGCCTTAAAGGGATAGATGAAACCATGTCATCAATCATCCTGTCCACAAAAATTGATAGGTGATATCGCTTGGCCGCTTCAGGGTTCCAGTTGATCAAACTGGCGTCCCGCGTTAACTATCAAGAGGTTTGCAATAAAACCGCTGCACCCGCACTGCCGATGAAGGAAGATGACCATGACCGAAGCCTATATCTGTGATGCCGTTCGCACGCCCATTGGCCGTTATGGTGGCAGCCTGTCATCCATTCGCGCAGACGATCTGGGGGCATTGCCCTTAAAGGCTTTGCAAGAACGCAATCAGGGGGTGGACTGGTCAAAACTTGATGACGTGATGTTTGGTTGCGCCAATCAGGCAGGTGAAGACAACCGAAATGTTGCACGTATGTCGGCCCTTTTATCAGGCCTGCCAACATCGACCTCCGGGGTTACGCTAAACCGTTTATGCGGCTCGGGATTGGATGCTGTGGGTACGGCCGCACGCGCGATTAAAGCGCAAGAGGCCGATCTGATCATTGCAGGCGGTGTGGAAAGCATGTCGCGCGCACCGTTCGTGATGCCAAAGGCCACATCAGCATTTAGCCGTGCAAGTCAGCTGTATGACACAACAATGGGTTGGCGGTTTGTAAATGCGCTGATGAAGCAACAATACGGCGTGGACAGCATGCCCGAAACCGCAGAAAACGTTGCCGCTGATTTCAATATTTCCCGCAAAGATCAGGATATTTTTGCTGCACGTTCACAAAAACTTGCAGCACTTGCCGAACAGACGGGCAGACTTAAGCAGGAAATAATTGCGGTAAATATCCCGCAGTACAAAGGTGAAACGATCGTTTTCGATACGGATGAGCACCCCCGACCCGCAACAACGCTTGAGGGTCTGGCCGAATTGCCAACACCTTTTCGCAAAGACGGCAGCGTCACCGCAGGCAATGCATCAGGTATAAACGATGGGGCCTGTGCGATGATTATCGCCTCAGAGACGGCGGCGGCCAAGCACGGCCTGACCCCGATAACCCGTATCGTTTCCATGGCCACCGCAGGTGTTGCGCCACGCATCATGGGTTACGGCCCGGTACCTGCCACTGAAAAAGTGCTGGCGCGCGCCGGTTTGACGATAGGCGACATGGATGTGATCGAACTGAATGAAGCCTTCGCAGCCCAAGCCCTTGCAGTGATGCGCGGTCTTGGGCTGGATGACAACGATGCACGCATGAACCCCAATGGCGGTGCGATTGCACTGGGCCATCCACTGGGGATGAGCGGCGCGCGCTTGGCAACAACAGCGTCATATCAGCTACAGCGCAGTGGCGGGCGTTATGCGCTTTGCACCATGTGTATTGGCGTCGGACAGGGCATAGCGGTTATTCTGGAACGCGTTTAACCCCGGTGCACCAAAGCCCACGAGATCAGATCACCTTGAGTTTAGGCACCGCCACCACGAATTTGGTGCCCCGCTTGGCAAGCTCCGCGTTTTGTTTCATCACCTCATCCGCGATATTCCACGGTAAAATGACCAGATAATCCGGGCGATTATCCTCAAGCGCCGAAGGGGGTAAAATCGGGATGTGACTTGCTGGCAGGTATTGGCCGATCTTGGCTTTCGCCGCATCACAGACAAAAGGCA
>Ga0316189_10001157_pt1 | contig 26176 bp, 24 predicted proteins | sample LowCovwburrow_MG_FD_204930 | JGI IMG/M metagenome (GOLD analysis project Ga0316189, IMG submission 204930) | Coastal sediment microbial communities from Maine, United States - Lowes Cove worm burrow | ecosystem: Environmental > Aquatic > Marine > Coastal > Sediment | place: USA: Maine... | reverse complement strand
AAGCGCGCAGACACTTGATTACCTTGTTCATTTGCGCAAAAAAATGGCCGTCCATATTGAAGATGGCGGCGATATGATTGGCTCTGTTAAAATCGACCAGTCGAAGTTTTCCGATCTCAAACAGTTTGAAGCTTTGGCAAAACGTAATGCCCAACAGGTTTATGCCGAGATGGAGTTTGAGTGAGGTTGTTATCAGCCAACACTATTTAGAACCGGAAATATGCCTTTCAGGCCCACTGCCAACATGCCAACTGCCATTGCCATCAATACCATTCCCATGATTCGGGAAACCACAGCCATGCCGCTATCGCCAAGCCGGTTTGCAACAGATTTAGAAAAAGAAAACAATATTCCAGTCAGCAGGCAAACACCGATTGCGACAACAGATAATTCGATCTTTGCCGTCATTCCTGCATGATGTTGCGCGGCGACCAGAACAGTTGCCATTGTACCCGGTCCAGCAACAAGAGGAATAGCCAAGGGAACGACAGCAATGGAATCATTGTTGGTGGTTTGTTTCTTTTCGGCATCGCTTGTCTTGTGGCTGTCTTTGTTAAACAACATGCCCAAGCCGATCAACAGCACAATTAATCCGCCCCCGGTGCGAATTTCATCAACGGTAATACCGAAAGCTCTAAGTAACTCACCGCCGACCCATATCACCGCCAGGAGCGTTATAGCTGAAGCCATTGCACATTTTCGGGCAATGGCCCGAGCTTCAGTCGATGACCTGTCAGCCGTCATTCCTGCAAATATTCCAACCCCGCCAATAGGGTTCATCATCGAAAATAACGCTGCGAGAAATGCTACAATTTCAGTGGTTGTCATGTGTTTATATTTCCACTTGAGTTTCTATTAACCGACTGGAACGGCGAAAATTGTAATAAACAGAAGTATAACAGCCAGGCAGCTAAAACCAATTTATTCATAGAACATCCTGGAAACAGAAATTGCCACAAGACATTGCAAAAAATAATATAACGCAAAGGCGCGTGAAGCGAGCGCAAGAATTTGCAGAGTATCTGCAGTCCAGCATAAAAGAATTGCAAAACCACAGATCAGAATATATGTGACCTTCTGTTTTATCCGCTTATTGGTTAATTCTACAATATTACCCGATCCGCCGATTGTGTCAGCAACTGCTGCACTGAATTGACTAAAAACTGCAGCAAAAACCAAGGGGAATGTCAGCCAGACAGCGACTGCTGCAGTCAATGTCATAAGCGCATTATCTGATACACTAATTGGTAAAAAGTGCATGAGGGGCGTCGCGAGCCCTACAAACAAAAGGTACACGATCGTTGAAATAATCTGGGAATTTCGACACGCCCTGATGCGAGTTTCAGTATCATATTCATCTTCCAAATAGCGTGTCGTCTCAAACCCCTGAACCACAATCAAAGTTCCTGCCAGGATGGTTATCATGTGCCAAAGACTATGTTGTGGAAATACTGGAGGCGTATAATTGCCAATGGAGATTACCGAAAAATCATAAATCGCAAATGAAACCATTAAAATCACAATTATCAAAATTGTGATGATTAAAGCCCATTTTTCCAAGCCCTCCAGAACAGCCAGCCCTTTTGTCAGCGCAACTGCAAGAATAAAAACAATCACTCCTGTTGTAAGTATCTGCTCGTAAGTTTCTGAATTTATTTCCAGCAATTCAAAGGTATATGAGGACATGATACGCAAATAGAGTGTAACCGAGATCACATAGGCTGGCACAAGGGCAAAGTCAGCTCCTCGTTCAAATGTCATGGTCAAGCCACCAGCATTACCTGATTCAATGGATGGTTCGGCAAATCTGATATTGTAACGAATAACCGATCCAACGGCATAGGCCAGTCCACAGACAGCGGCCATGGCAAACACAGAATATTCGCCCACTGTTCCGCCAAGAACTGAAATTATCACCAAAAACCCACTGCCAAAAATTGACGCCAAGGGGGTAGTGACACCACGAAGCATATTTTTAAGGGGTATTTTTTCCATTGCGAACCCTCAGATGATGAAATAATTCCACCACGAATACTGAACACCCTACGAGGGTGTTGACAATTATGTGCTCTTATAGATTGAATAACGTTCGATTAACAACAGAATAAAGCAATGCTTTTCTTCCGATGGCCAAAAAAGTCAGATTATGGGGCGTAGTTCAGGTTACATTTGTTTCAATTAAAACCTGAAACACACTGAAAAGTCCCTCACCCGTGCGCAAATTCCCAGTATAACTGTCTTGCCTTGGCATAGACCGGACCCGGTTGTAAGTCCTGCTGATTGATGCGGGTAACGGGGGAAAGCTTGGCATAGTTGCCGGTGGAGAAGATTTCATCGGCGTCTTCGAATTCTTTCCAAGTCAGCGTGCGCTGATGAACCTTTGTGCCCGATGCTTCCAGCAATCTTATAACCCTCTGGCGGGTGATGCCATTGAGGAAACAGCCATTGGGGACCGGGGTGTGTGCTTCACCATCTTTGACGTAAAAAACATTGGCCGTGGCCAGCTCTGCAACATGACCTAACGGATCAAGCATTACCGCATTGTCAAAACCGGCTGCTGCTGCCTCGCGCATGGCGCGGGCTGAGTTAGGATAATGACAGGCTGCTTTTGCGTCTGTCGGAGCGAATTCATTGGATGGACGACGAAAGCTTGAGCGCATAATGGAAAACCCGACCGGTTCTGGCAGTGGAGCATCATATACGGTTACGCAAAAAGCTGTTGTCTCAGGATCTGGTGACATAAAACCGCCTCTGGCCCATGCCATCGGACGCAAGTACAATTCAGCACCGTTGTCAAATTTGGCAATCCCCTCGCGGATGATCTCTTCCAGCTGCGGCCCCGATTTCAATGCTTTTAAACCGAAATTTTTGGCCGAGCGCACAGCACGCTGGCAATGGAGATCAAGATCAGGTGTCACACCTTCAAAAGCCCTTGCACCATCAAAAATTGTCGAACCCAACCATGGAGCATGATCCATTGGTCCCATGATTGACGGGTTGCCTTCGTGCCATTTATTTTCGAAAAATGTCCAAGATGCCATTTGAAAAGACTCACCTATTAAGCTGAAATGAAAACTTCAGCTTATCAGTCTTAAAAATAGTGTCCAGAGTTAGATTAGGTGCCGTTGTAGAAAATATGGCTGCCGATTTTTATCAGGCGGCTCATCGCGCCAGCCCATTTTGGCTTGACGTAATCAGCATGATAGTGTGTTGCTGTTGAAATCACCTGAAGCTGACTGCTTCCAGAAAGAGCACGCTTGGCAACCACTTTAGCCTGACGCCAAGGGGCTCCATATTTTGGCTTGTCGGCATTACCATCACAGGCAAATGAGAACTGGCATGAATTAGGTCGATTTGACCCCTGATAAACCACACCACAAATATTATTGGGATAGTTGGAGCTTTTTACCCGGTTCAAAATAACCTTGGCAACAGCCAACTGTCCAAGCTCGCTCTCAGAGCGCGCTTCAAAATAAATTGCCCGAGACAGGCATTCAGCCTGAGCCAAACGATTACGACGGGCGGCAATAATTTTACGTTTTTTTGCCTGTCCCAGCTTCCAGCTCTGTTCAAGCTTCCACATGGGCGGTGATGTAATAAGGTTTTGCAATCGCGCCAACCGATCCTTGCGACCAGTGATAAGCGCAAGATCGACCATATAGTCGCCCTTGCCAGCAGAAACTGTCTGCACCTTGGCTTTGCGCAGAAAGCTTGTACTTCCCAAGCTGGCCTGTTGCAGGCTGACATTATCCAAAAGAGACGATTTGCGCATAATTGTTGTGGTTGGCGACACGATATCAGCCCATTTGCCTTGCGGCAGACCACGGGCAGCAGCGTTTTGTCCCATGTAATGACCACCAAAAGCCACACCACCGACAATGAACATGCCCCCAAGCCCGAAAGACAGTAATTGCGACAACCGGCTAGCCGGTTTGCTTTGCCGCATTTTCCTGTTGTTTGAATTTCGCACTTTCAAATCGTAGTCCCCATCCTGCGAATTCGCTCAATATGAACGATCACTAAAACACTACCTGAAGATCGTTTAACATAAGTTAACCATCCTCGGCAAGCACTTGTCATACCCTGACCATTTCGCCGCTGAACAGGTATTGTAGCATTGGTATCAACCCCTGTTTAGGTTTAAATATGGCCAAAGTAATAATTCCGTCTTTTTATCCTTTTTTTATCGCCGCCTGGCCGGCCGCAAGCCGGGCTATCGGCACCCGAAATGGCGAGCAGGATACATAATCCAGCTTGGCGCGATGGCAAAATTCGACAGATGCGGGATCGCCACCATGCTCACCACAAATCCCCATTTTCATGCCGGGGCGGGTGGTACGACCTTTTTCAACCGCCATTTCAACAAGTTGGCCGACACCGATTTGATCAAGAGATACAAATGGGTCGGCTTCCAAAATCCCTTTACTGGTATATTCGCCAATAAACCGGGCAGAATCATCGCGGCTAATCCCAAAGGTTGTCTGGGTTAAGTCATTAGTTCCAAAAGAAAAGAACTCAGCCCGTTCAGCAATTGTATCGGCCATCAGGCAAGCTCTTGGCAATTCAACCATTGTCCCAACCTGATACTCAAGCATCACACCACTTTCAGTCTGAACCTGTTCGGCAACAGCAATGATGCTATCAGCGACCATGTCCAACTCACCTTTTGTCGCAATGAGAGGTACCATAACTTCAGGTATCGGTGCTTTGCCGGTTTTGCGGCCGACTTCTGCTGCAGCTTCAAATATCGCCCGGGATTGCATCTCGGCAATTTCGGGATAGGTAACAGCAAGACGAACGCCGCGATGGCCAAGCATCGGGTTGATTTCATGCAAATCATTCACCCGACTGCGTACTTTGCTCACATCCACACCAATTGCGGCGGCAACGTCGGCCATTTCACTGTCTGAATGAGGCAAAAACTCATGCAAAGGCGGATCAAGCAAGCGGATTGTCACCGGCATGCCTGCCATAATTTCAAACAACTCTATAAAATCACTACGTTGCATGGGCAATATTTTGGCCAGAGCTGCGCGGCGATGTTCTTCACTGTCTGCAATGATCATTTCACGAACCGCCAAAATGCGGTCTGATTCAAAGAACATATGCTCAGTGCGGCACAGGCCTATGCCTTCGGCCCCAAACTCAACAGCGGTACGGGCATCATTGGGCGTATCAGCATTAGCGCGAACCCGCAAACGCCGTGCTTCATCGGCCCAATCCATCAAGGTGTTAAAGTCTTGCGACAATTGCGGTTGGATGGTTGCTACTGCACCTTTCATGACTTCGCCGCTGGTGCCGTCAATTGTAATCTGGTCACCTTTGGAAATCACCTGACCATTGCTGGTGAATGACTGTTTCTCATAATCAATACGAACATCACCGGCACCTGAAACACAGCACTTGCCCATACCGCGAGCAACCACGGCAGCGTGTGATGTCATACCGCCACGAGCAGTCAAAATACCATTGGCAGCGTGCATACCGTGAATATCTTCAGGAGACGTTTCAATGCGCACCAAAATAACTTCATGGCCGGTAGCCTTGAGGCGTTCGGCCTCGTCAGAGTTAAAGACCACTTCACCACAAGCGGCACCAGGTGATGCAGGCAAGCCGGTTGCCAGAACGTGACGCTCAGCAGTCGGATCAAGGGTTGGATGCAAGAGTTGATCGAGCGATGCTGGGTCAATCCTTAAAATTGCTTCCTGTTTGGTGATCAGTCCCTCATTGGCCATATCAACAGCAATTTTTATGGCAGCACTGGTTGTACGTTTACCAGAACGGGTTTGCAGCATCCACAATTTGCCGTCCTGGATGGTGAATTCCAGATCCTGCATATCGCGGTAATGAACTTCAAGCTTGTCGAATATACCGGCTAATTCAGTAAAGGTTTCCGGCATCAATGCTTCAAGCGATACTTCGGATGAACCGGCTTTCTTGCGCGCCACTTCTGTAATGTTTTGTGGGGTGCGGATACCTGCCACAACGTCTTCACCCTGGGCATTGACCAGAAATTCGCCATATAGCTCGTTTTCACCAGTCGAGGGGTCGCGGGTGAAGGCGACACCGGTTGCTGATGAATCGCCCATATTACCAAATACCATTGCCTGAATGTTTACAGCCGTTCCCCAGTCAGCGGGAATGTCATGCAGGGACCGATAGGTGATGGCGCGAGCGGATTGCCAGGAACCAAAGACCGCATTGATTGCACCCCATAATTGATCCTTCACATTTTGCGGGAAAGGATCGTCATGGTTTTCCTCAACACATTTTTTGTAGCGGACAATAATTTCTTTCCAGTCATCCGCTGTCATGTCTGCGTCAGACATATGACCTTTGCCATCTTTATAATCGTCTAGAATGTCTTCAAAATCATGATGCTCCACACCCATAACCACATCGGCATACATCTGGATAAAACGGCGATAGCTGTCATAGGCAAAACGCTCATCAGCCGACCACTTGGCCAAACCAATAACGGTTTCATCATTAAGCCCAAGGTTTAGAACAGTGTCCATCATGCCGGGCATGGAGACACGGGCGCCAGAGCGAACCGAAACCAGCAACGGGACTTCGTTGTTGCCAAAATTTGCTCCGACTTTTTCTTCAATAAAACGAACAGCTTCATCAACCTGGCCGAAAAGGGATTCCGGATAGTGTTGATTGTTATCATAAAAGGCCGAACAGACGTCGGTTGTAATGGTAAAGCCTGGAGGAACCGGTATTCCAAAATTACTCATCTCCGCCAGATTGGCACCTTTGCCACCGAGCAGATTTTTCATCTTTGCGGTACCTTCAGCAGAGCCATCACCAAAATGATATACCCACTTTTTAGTGTCTGCGGTCATCTGAACGTATTCCTTTTTAAGTTTTCAGCCTTCAATTTTAGAAAAATCAGCGACATTCAATGTCGCGTCTCTGATACGATTGAGCAGTCTTAGTCTGTTTTCGCGGAAATTAGGGTCATCAGCATTGACCACAACCTTGTCGAAAAAAGCATCAACGGGTGCGCGAAGCTTGGCAAGACCTGACATGGCTTCAGCAAAGTTCTCGGTTTTTACCGATGTCAGAGAATGCGCCATGGCTGCGGTGATAGCCCGGTGCAGTTCTTTTTCTTCACCGACAACCAAAAGGTTTTGCAGTGGTGTGCCGTCATAACTGGTTTTGTCTTTTTTCTCTTCAATCTTGAGAATATTGATTGCCCGGCGAACACCGGCCAGCAGATTGCTGCCGTCATCGGTTTGCAAAAAGGCGCTCAAAGCCTCGACCCGTTTGACGACCATCAGCAGATCGTCCTGATCTCCAAGAGCAAAGACTGCATCGATAAGGTCATGACGAATGCCTTTATCGCGCAAGTAAACTTTCAGCCGATCTGCAAAGAATTTCATCAGATCGCCAACAACCGGCTCGACAGGAGGCAATGTAGCCTTTTCGTCGTCAACCAAGTCTGTTGCAAGGAGATTTTTCTGGAATTCGGTAATGGTTTTTTCTAGCAGAGGCTGGAGAGATAGTCGCAAATTACCTTCGAGCAGCAACCTGATCACACCAAGTGCAGCGCGGCGCAGAGCATATGGATCTTTGGAACCGGTGGGCTTTTCATCAATAGCCCAAAAGCCTGCAAGCGTATCGAGCTTGTCCGCCAAGGCAAGCGCCTGCGAAACACTGTTTGTTGGAACATTGTCAGTGGGGCCTTGCGGCTTGTAGTGGTCGGCAATGGCTGTTGCCACGGCTTCATCAAGACCTTCGGCGCGGGCATAATAGCCCCCCATCAGGCCTTGCAGTTCGGGCAGTTCGCCAACCATATCTGTCACCAGATCGGTTTTGCATAACCGCGCCGCCAGTTTTGCCTGATCGACATCGGTGCCGATTTTTTTGGCAATCTGACCGGCCAATGCCTCAATACGCTCAACCCGATGGCGCTGGTTTCCCAATTTGGCATGGAAGGTGATTTTTTCCAAGGACGGTAAACGGTCTTTGAGTTTGATTTTCTGGTCCTGCTCCCAGAAGAATTTTGCATCGGACAGACGAGCGGCAATCACCCGGTTATTACCTTCAACAATTTTTCTGCCGCCATCGCGGGCGATCATATTGGACACCAGCAAATAGCGGTTGGCCAGCTTGGCGTTTTTATTCAGGCAGAAACATTTTTGGTGGGCCTTGATGGTTGTCACCACCACCTCGGGCGGCACATCAAGAAAAGCTTCATCGAACTGTCCCATCAGCACAACCGGCCATTCAACCAGACCCGAGACTTCGGCAATCAGGCCATCATCCCTGATTAGATCGAGACCTTTTGAGGTTGCCAGTTTTTCAGATTCAGAACGGATGAAATCAGCGCGCTCAGTAGCATCAAGCATGACGAACTGGTCGCGCAAATGTTTGGCATAATCTTCAAAGCTTTTAACAGCAAACTCATCAGGTCCCATAAAGCGGTGGCCACGTGTGACATTTCCGGCCCGGATATTTTCAACTTCAAAGGGAATAATTTCACCATCCAGCACACAGATGATCGAATGCAGCGGGCGCACCCAGCTCAATGTTCCGTTGCCCCAACGCATGGATTTTGGCCAGGGAAATTTGCGGATAATTTCAGGCAGAAGCTCAGCTATAACCTGCGCCGTAGCGCGACCCGGTTTTTCAATTTTGGCTAAATAGAACTGGCCTTTTTTATCATCAACAATCTCGCAATCATCCAGTGTTACACCAGCTGATTTCATGAAACCTTCTATGGCCCGATCAGGCGCATCAATGCGCGGCCCTTTTCGTTCTTCGCTGATATCGGGTGTCTGTGCCGGCAGATTGTCAAGAACCAGCACCAGACGTCTGGGGGTTACAAAGGAGCGTTCATTATCAAAGCTCAGACCGGTACTTTTTAAACCATCGCAAACGAGATTCGACAAGTCCTCACCAGCACGCTTTTGCATGCGAGCGGGAATTTCTTCGGAAAACAATTCTATCAGCAGTTCAGCCATCAGTTTTTAGCTTTGCCTTAAATATCTTTGTGCGTGCCATCGCACTTTACAATTCTTTATGCGTGCCATCGCACAGGGGTTGATTTTTCGTAGCCTTGCAGCCGCAAAAACCTTTTTTTCGGGTTTCATCAGCCTGCCACTTAACAGGCTCGATACCAGTGCCTTTATGGCTACCATCACAAAACGGCTGGTTTTTTGATTGCCCACAGGCACACCAGAAATATGTTTTGCCCTCTTCAACATCAACGACATATGGGCCTTTTTTGGCAACAACCGGTTCGTTACTCATTGGCTTCTCCCTCTTGTAATTGCGGGGCAACATATCCGCCACCGGCGGTTTTTGCCCAGGCCTGACAGCACCCTTTTGACAGTTCCCTGACACGTAAAATATAGGCTTGGCGTTCGGTCACCGAAATGACCCCACGGGCATCAAGCATGTTGAAAATATGTGAGGCCTTGATGCACTGATCATAGGCTGGAAGCGCCATTTGGTGTCCCTGATCGGTCTCGCCATTTTTTAAAATAGCTTTGCACTCAGCCTCTGCATCGGTGAAATGTTGCAGTAGGGTTTGTGTGTTGGCATGTTCAAAGTTATAGCGTGAATGCTCTTGTTCTGATTGCAAAAACACATCGCGATAACTGATCTTTTCAGCACCCTGCATTCCATTGAAATTGAGGTCATAAATGCTGTCAACGCCCTGAACATACATAGCCAAACGTTCCAACCCATAGGTCAGTTCGCCTGATACCGGTGAGCAGTCAAGACCGCCAACCTGTTGAAAATAGGTGAATTGGGAAACCTCCATCCCATCACACCAAACTTCCCAACCAAGGCCCCAGGCACCCAGTGTCGGGCTTTCCCAGTCATCTTCGACAAAACGAATGTCGTGCTTTTCAAAATCAATACCAATGGCCTTGAGCGAACCAAGATAGAGGTCTTGTAAGTCAATTGGTGAGGGTTTTAAGATTACCTGATATTGATGATGCTGCTGGACACGATTGGGGTTTTCACCATAACGGCCATCGCCCGGGCGGCGAGATGGTTGTACATAGGCTGCTTTCCAAGGCTTTGAGCCTACCGAGCGCAAAGTGGTTGCCGGGTGGAAAGTCCCTGCTCCAACTTCCATGTCATAGGGCTGCAATATTACGCAGCCATAAGAAGCCCAGTAATTATGCAGCGTCAGTATAATGTCCTGAAAAGACTCAGTTGGTCTCAGACCGGTTGGCCTAATGCTTTGGGGGCCTCGGGCAGTCATTTATTTGATGTGCTTTCCTGTCAAAACCATTGGATCAACGACTGACTGACACTTTAGGTTATTGCAATCTTAAAGTGATCAGACTCTCGAAAATTCTGCTGCGAGCAACCTAGTGTGCAGTGCAACAGGCGTCAAGCGCTACAGTGCCGCGATTGGGGAAAACAAATCACTTAATTATGTGATCAAAGAAGAGGAGTTGAGGTGGCGGGCCGACTCAGCTTTTCCCTGACTTATTTTTATCATGCTCAATCTGCGCCATCGCCCGTTTATTGCGTTCAGAATATTGTCTGAAAAACACTAACACTGCCAAAATGACAACAACCAAAATCACGATTTTTATTACCATTTAGCAGATCTTTCCAGCATTTTGAGACCTTTTCAGGTGATTATCATAGTCCGTAACGTTGCCACAAGCTGCGGGTTTCGATGCTTTCGGCCAGTTCCTCACCAAGTCCCTCGACAAGATTAAATCGACTTGCCAGCCCCAGCTTACCAAGAAGGCTGCTTGAGCGGTCAAAAAATTTCAATTCGACCTCGGGGCCAAACTTTTTTGCCAGCACCTGATGCATGTTGCCAAGACCGTCAATTAAACCAAGCTCTTTTGCTTTACTGCCTGTCCAAAAAGCACCGGTAAACATATCGCTGGATTCGTGCAGCTTTTTTGCCCGGCGCGATTTAACCTGTTCGATAAAACTGTTGTGAATTTCCAGGTGCAGGCTTTTGAGACGGTCAATATCGGTCTTTTTTTCCGGCTTGAACGGGTCAAGAATGCTCTTGTTTTTCCCAGCTGTGTAAACCCGGCGCTCAATCCCCAATTTATCAATGGCCTCAACAAATCCAAAACCGGCCGCAATAACACCAATAGAGCCTACAATAGAGGAGGCATTGGCATAAATTTCATCACCAGCCGTGGCCAACCAATAGCCACCTGATGCGGCAACATCTTCGCAAAACACAAGGACTTTGGTGTTGTTCTTATCGGCCAGTTGACGAATTCTGTCATGAATAAGGGCAGACTGCACTGGCGATCCGCCTGGAGAGTTGATCGATAAGGCCACAGCCTTTGTTGACGGTTTAGCAAAGGCCTTTTCCAGCACCGGCCCGATATTTTCCAGAGATAAGCCACGACGCGTTGCAGCAATGCCGCCATTTAATCTAACAACCGGAATAACAACGCGCGAGCGACGGAACCATTTGGGCACGAGCTTGGACATACGCGATGGAGAAGCTGAGGGAGGAGACTTTTTTATCATGCACCTGAAATAGTCAGCATTTGTGGTAATTGCAAGGGCAACCGGGAAGCTGCAAGTTATTTTAGATTAGATCTTTTAACGCAAGCGCCAAGCCAAGCCACCGCGCAAAATAGCATTTGCGTCAGATGTGAACTCGTTGCCATCTGAATGTAGAATCAACCCGGGCAATAATTGCAATGGACCTTTGCTGTTTTTGACACCCTGTACGATTACCCTGGTTGCTGCCATGCCTGGGCGGGCATGCAACGGGGCAACACGGATATCGCCAAACCTGCCTTCCATTGCGGTTAAAAGCTGACCCAGCGAATCGGCTCGATGAACGATGGTTACCGTACCGCGATTAGAAACCATAGTAGCCAGCACCTTTACCCACAACTCCAGATCATCAGAACCAAAACCATTGGCAAGAGCCTTGAGGGAAGAGGGTGACTTAGAGATTTTACTGTCATCATAATATGGCGGGTTGGCATAGGCATGGTTAAAGGAACCATGCGGGGGCCAATCGACCAGATCTTGACGCATCGCATCTTTTATATCGCCGGTTATGTAGTGGATGTTGGCTCCAAAACCGTTGTTCACAGCATTTTTGTGGCCAATCATGGCATAGCGGCCAGACAGCTCAACACCGGTTATCTTAATGTTCTGAACTCGGGCAGCCAGACAAAGCGCTGCAACACCGGTCCCAATACCTGCTTCAAAAAGTGTTTCACCTGGCTCGCAGGGGATTGTTGCGGCCAGAAATACAGAATCAATACCGGCTCGGAAGCCCTTTTCCGGTTGCAGAATGCGCAAACGGCCATTTAGAAAACCATCTTCGGTCAAGCCGGGTCGGACAGCACTTTCAGTCTCTGTAACTGCGTGTGCAGGTGATATGGGTGTATTTTTTTGCATATACGTCCAGATACTGCGCCAATTTCATTAGCGATGTGTTACCAGTTGTTGCTTTTGCGACATATTATCATCTTTCGCCCCAAATATCCAATTCAAGCCAATCATCATGATTTTTTGAACCAATTGTGACGATTTGTTAGAAGTTTTTTAGTTGCTAGCCACCGGTCATGGTTGATTAAACTGTCGAGGCCACATATTGTTTAAACTAGAAATTTTGCCATAAGGATTAGTACGTTGGGTGTTGTTGTTCCATTTGATAATAGAGATAGTGCCGGTGCCGCCAGCATTGACCCTTTGCTGCAACTCGTCAAAATTGACATGGAGCGGGTGAACGAAGCTGTTTTGGTGCGGGCCAAATCCCATGTGGATATGATCCCGGAATTGGCTCACCATCTTATCAATTCAGGTGGCAAGCGTCTGCGCCCCATGTTGACTATCGCTGCGGCCCAGATGTGCGGGTATCAGGGTGAGGCCCATATCAAACTGGCAACATCGGTTGAGTTTATGCACACGGCGACGCTTTTGCATGATGATGTGGTTGATGAAAGCGACTTGCGGCGCGGTAAAAAAACCGCCCGGCTTATCTGGGGCAATCAGGCTAGTGTTCTGGTTGGTGACTATCTGCTTGGTCAGGCCTTTAAAATGATGGTCGAAACCGGCTCACTTGAAGCACTTGGCATTTTGTCTGATGCCTCTTCAATTATTGCCGAGGGCGAGGTTTTGCAACTGGCAGCGGCCAACAATACGGCAACCACCGAAGATGCCTATATGCAGGTTATTGATGCCAAGACGGCTGCTTTGTTTGCCGCGGCTGCAGAAGTCGGCGGCGTGGTTGCCGAGCGGCCTGATGAAGAAAAAGCTGCTCTTGCCTCCTATGGTCGCAATCTTGGCATTGCCTTCCAACTGGTTGATGATGCGCTTGATTATTCGGGCAAGGAAGCTGAGATCGGCAAATCTGTCGGCGATGATTTTCGCGAAGGCAAAATTACCCTGCCGGTAGTGCTGTCCTATCGGCGCGGAGACGAGATTGAGCGCAAGTTCTGGAAGCGCACTCTGGAAAAGGGTGATCAAACTGACGATGACCTGAAGTATGCCGTCAAGCTGATGGAAAAACACAACGCGCTCAGGGATACCAAAGACCGCGCCCGCCATTATGGCACCATCGCCCGCGATGCACTGGACATTTTCCCGGACAGCAAACACAAATCTGCGTTGCTGGAAGTGATTGAGTTTTGTGTGGCACGGGTCTTTTAACTTAAAGCAAGGTTAGAGCAAAGCGATCAGGCGCTGCTCATTCCTGCGATCGTGGCTCCAAAGCGTCACGATAAACAGATATAAATTCCACGGTGTCCATCCAAAGCCGGTGGCCGTATAGCCCATGATCTGGATGATTGAGGTCACCCATTTGACGATGAAGGCTATTCGATCCCAATTGTAAAAAGTATTGGCGATTGCGATTTCAGACGGCATTAGTCAGGCCAAGGTGAAGCTCTGGCCAGCAAATTTCTCGTTGCGCGGGATATTCAGTCAGGCCGGTTGGTCGTCATTTCCTCCCAGACACTGTCTGATGCCGTAGGTTTTCACCTGTTGTTTCGGCGGGGTGCCCAAAGAGCCCCCGCCGTTAACCGGGTTGTTGAATGGCTTTTAACAAAAGCCCAGGGCGTTACTGTTTAATTCCTGAACGCACGCGCATAGCTAAAAGTCAATTTTTAGCTGTGGCTCCCCGTTGGATGTCTTCTCAAGCGATGTCCCTTGCGGACCAATGGCGCCCCGAATGCGCTTGCGAAAGGCTGAAAAACTATCGAATGTCACGACATCTACAGGTTCATCCAAGTCAAGCGTCAAACGAAACCAGCCCGGGCGAACCATCTCTACCGCAAACACTGTGGCCTCAAAGGGTTGTGACAAATATGTGCCCTGAACATGTCCTCCAACCGCCCACCCATCAGGTGGTCGATTTCCTATTGCGGCGTAAAACGTGTTCCAGTCACGATAGCCATTTTGATGGGCCACCAGCTCAAGGGCGGCGGCGTGACTGATCTCGGTTTCTTGCCCGGCAAGTTGGGCGCGCAAACGTTTGGCGTGTTGCTTGGCTTCAGCCGAGGTTGGCAGTTGTCGATTTAAAGTATTGGTTGGGGTGTCAGACATAGCCCCGTACTCCTTCATGCTAGCATCGCGCAAAAATGAACGGAGATCCGCATTACCGTCCGCGCGATATGCGTGGAGGATTATAAAGACAGTCTTATGCAGAACTTCACCAAGACAGAATTGTCAGCGAATGGCAGGCGTCAGCGGCCTGACAGTCAGCTAAACTAAAGCGCAAAATCTGTCAAGTCGCCTAGAAAGGCAAACTTCCATTCAAGCGTGTCGAGGCCCGGACTGCTAATTGATTAGGGGCATGCTCAATTCACATGGCTCCTCTGCAAACTTAACGTTGCAAGAAGTTAGTTGATGAAAGTATCTGTTGGCGATCAGAACAAATTATTATCCCACCGTATTTTCAGTCGGTAGAGTTTTGTTCCAGCAATCAACAAAATAAGGAAGCCAGCTTTGACAACCACATTAGTGCTTGGGGCCACGGGTAAAACTGGACTCCCTCTGGTGGAACAGTTGCTAGCCAAGAATCACAAAGTTCGGGTTGTTGTTAGGTCTTCTAACAAGCTTTCTGCTGAGGTTTTGGAAAACCCGAATGCAAAAATCATTGAAGCGAGTATCCTTGATTTGAGTGATAAGGAGATGGCTGAACACGTGAAGGGCTGTGACGCCGTTATCTCCTGCTTGGGGCATAATTTGGATTTCAACGGAATGTTTGGGAACCCGAAAATGCTATGCACAGATGCGACTCGGCGCTTGTGTTTGGCAATCGAAAACAACAATTCTTCCAAAATCACCAAATTCATTCTTATGAATACAGTTGGGGTTCAAAACCCTAATCTCAACGAAAAAAGACGCTGGTTTGAAAGATTGCTCCTTACTGTATTGCGCTACACAGTTTCACCGCATCGGGACAACGAAACCGCGGCTGAACATCTGCATGAGATCGTCGGAACAAAAAACAAGCACATCGAGTGGTGTTCTGTTCGTCCAGACACGCTCGTCAATGCCGAAGTCTCTCCATATGAGATCGATGCGTCTCCCAGCACGGGTATCTTTACCGGTCGCCCATCAACGCGATCTAACGTCGCTCACTTCATGATTGAGCTCATCGAGAAACCAAAGCTTTGGAGCAAGTGGAAGTTTCAGATGCCTGTTATTATGAACACCAATTAGAGTGTTTAATTAATTTCCCTTATGAGCGCAAAGCTGCCGTTCAGTTCTTGAAAACTCATTCTATAACAGTAACCACACAGACCACTTATCCGAACAATACCCAACAAAAAAAGCGCCCCGTTTGGAGCGCTTTTTGGAATTGTATTTGAAAGTCGCTTGAGCGTTAGTTCAAACGTGTCTTGATCAGGGCGATGCTATCGTCGATCAGTTTGTTGCCTTTAGCGCCTTTGGTTGCTTCGGCAATTACAGATGTTGCAGAGCTGATGGCCAGCTCTGATGCTGCGGCGCGGACTTCTTTGACCGCTTCGGCCTGGGCCTGAGCGATTTTGTCTTCTGCCATTTTGGTGCGGCGGGCCATGCTGTCTTCGAGCTTGGCGCGGGTTTCAACAGCATAGCTTTCAGCTTCTGCTTTGGCTTGCGTTACAATGCCTTGTGCTTCTTTTTCAGCGTCTTTGCGTTTGCGCTCATAGTCAGCCAGCAGGGCCTGAGCTTCTTCGCGAAGTTTTTGAGCATCATCAAGCTGTTGCTTGATTTTTTCAGCGCGGGCATCAAGGGCAGCAGTTATCATGCCCGGAACGCCTTTCCAGACCAACAAGCCAACAAAGATGAAGAAACTGATGGCAACCCAGAATTCAGGCGTTTTAAACATTGGTCAATCCCTTAACTTATTTGGCTGCGTTTTCAACGGCTTTGGAAATCGCTGCGTCGCTGGCTTTGGCACCGGTCAGGTCGGTGACAATTTCACCGGCCAGATCAGCTGCAATTTTATTAACACTGCCCATGGCTCTGGTTTTGGCCTTGGCGATTGCGGCTTCAGCTTCAGAGACTTTGTCAGAAATCAATGCATCAACACGTTGACGCTCGACCTCAATTTCGGCTCCCAGCTTTTCGCGGGTTTCCTGAGCAATCGCATGAGCCTTTGATTTAGCTTCGGCAAGTGCCTGTTCATATGAAGCAATTGCTTTATCAACATCATCTTTCAGGCTTTGGGCCCGATCAAGGTCATTGGCAATTTTATCTGAACGTTGTTCGATTGTGCCACCAATACGTGGCAGGGCAAATCTTGCGATAATGAAATACAGAACCGCAAAGGTTATTGCCAGCCAGACCAGCTGAGGCGCAAAAGTTGAAAAATCTAACTGAGGCATAAAGCTCACCACGTTTTAATAAGCAAATTCGATCCGAAAGCTGGTAGCTTTTCGAGATCGCGTTCACGATACACGGCACAGACCGCACATCACTAACTTCAACAAGGTGATCCGCCAAAGCAGATCACCTTTAAGTTTGTAAGTTGTTCGTTAAATTAAAATACGAACAGGATAATCAGGGCAATAACCAGACCGAACAGGCCTGTTGCTTCTGCAAGGGCAAAGCCCAACAGCAGATTTGGGAACTGGCTTTGAGCCGCAGCAGGGTTGCGAAGCGCACCTGCCAGATAGTTACCAAAGATGTGACCGATACCAACACCTGCGCCTGCAAGTGCGATTGCGGCAAGGCCGGCTCCGATAAGTTTTGCTGCTTCTGCTTCCATTGTTCAAACTCCTTTAAATGATAAATAATGGATTAAAATTAGTACCTGATTAGTTAGTGCATGTTGATTGCATCATTGAGATAGATACAGGTCAGCACGGCGAATACATATGCCTGCAAAAAGGCAACGAGAATTTCAAGGCCAGTCAGGGCGACCATCATGGCCAGAGGCAACCAGCCCCCCAAAAAGCCCATACCAACGACAAAGCCGGCAAACACTTTTAACATGGTGTGTCCAGCCATCATATTGGCAAACAACCGTACTGACAAACTTATAGGTCGGGTAAAATAGGAAATAACCTCAATCACCACCAACAGCGGCAACAGAATGCTTGGAACACCTGAAGGGACAAACAGTTTAAGGTAATGGGTACCGTGTTTGGCAAAACCAACGACTGTTGCACCAACAAAAACAAAGGCGGCCAGACCGAAGGTTACGATAATATGGCTGGTAACGGTAAATGAATATGGCAGCATGCCCAGCATGTTGGCGGCCAGAACAAACATAAACAGGGTAAAGACCAGCGGGAAAAATGCCCGGCCACTATCTCCCAAGATGTCGCGCATCATATTAGAGACAAATTCATAGGCCAGTTCACCCAGAGACTGCAAACGACCCGGCACCATTTTTGTTGAACCGGCAAGCAGAACCAGCGACACAACGCAAACGATAATTACCATCCACAGGCTGGCGTTGGTGAACGAAATGTCCAGTCCGCCAATTTTCCAATCCATGAGACGCTTGATCTCAAATTGGTGCATAGGGTCAATGGCCATGCCACCTTCACCATGAGCTCCACCAGCTGCAGCGGTATTATGATCAGTGCTTGCCACCTTGTGTAATCCCTCTTCAATAATCACTTTTAAACGAGCTTGCGCTCGAAAACACTCAAAATATTCAGACTACATACTACTCATCGTCGTCAAAGGGAACACTTGGAATGCCTGTTGCGTCAGTTTTTTCCAAATGTCTCTGCGCTTCAACCGACTTTGCAGCCCGAATAACGTTTACAATCCCTGCAATCATGCCAAGCGGCATAAAAATCAGTAAAAACCATGGTTTTGTTCCCAGCCAGTAATCAAGTAACCAGCCAATCCCAACTCCCGATAAAACCCCGACAACCAAATCCGTTACCAACCGGAACCCGAAAGAATAGGCAGAACCTTTTCTAAACGTCTGTTTATCACGATCCTCAATGGATTTTTTCGTATTACTCAGCCGTTTTTCAAAGTCGTTAAGTTCGTCAGACGATTGTTTATCACCCATGAACTTGCCTTATGTTTCACTCGTTGATTTTACAAATTATTTGTCTATCCAGTCTGTCATGTTTTACCAGAAACAGCTCTAAAACAGCGCTTTAAAGCCGGTGGCAAACTAGTCGGCTGCGGCCTCGATGTCAACTCAGTCTTTCGACTCACAACCTGCTGTTTTTGCACGTTTATTTTAATTCATACATATCTATGGCATTTTGCCGCGCCTATAATTCTTAACCAGCCTCTCTTAAATGCTCTGCTGTTTCAAGATCAACCGAAACAAGCTGACTGACACCACGCTCCATCATGGTGACGCCAAACAGGCGGTTCATGCGAGCCATCGTCAGGGCATGGTGGGTAATAATCAGAAAGCGGGTATCTGACTTTTCAAGCATGGCATCAAGCATATTGCAAAAACGCTCGACATTATGATCATCAAGTGGTGCATCAACCTCATCAAGCACACAAATTGGCGACGGGTTGGTCAGAAAAACTGCAAAAATCAGTGCCATAGCTGTTAATGCCTGTTCACCACCAGACAAAAGCGACAATGTCGTTGGCCGCTTGCCGGGCGGATTGGCGATGATTTCAAGTCCAGCTTCTAGCGGATCATCTGATTCGATCAGTTGCAATTCAGCCTTGCCGCCATCAAACAACTTAACGAACAATTCGCTAAAATTCTCATTGACCGTTACAAAAGCCTCCAGCAAGCGTTTGCGGCCTTCCTTGTTGAGGCTGCCAATTCCGTGGCGCAGTTTGTTGATGGCGTTAACAACATCTTCGCGCTCGGTGATAAGTCCATCAAGATGTTCAGCAACCTCTACTGCTTCTGTCTCAGCTCGCAAGTTAACACCGCCCAGGCGTTCCCGCTGGTTGTGCAATTGGTTGAGTTTATTATCAACCTCTTGCTGTCCAGGAAGATTTTCTGCATCAAGTTCTGCCCGTTCAATAACTTCTTCAGGCTTGCATTCAAGAACATCAACGATACGCTGGCGGGATTCGGACAAGCGTTCACTAGCAGCCTGAGTCTGGGCATCAAAACGGGCATGTTCCTCACGGGTTTTGGCCAATTCGCCTTCTGCCTTGCGTAAAATGTTTTCTGTGGCGCGCAGGGCCGTTTCAGCCGTGGCCAGTTCATCACCGGCTGTTTTGCGATCACGCTCAGCATCGGACAAAGACGACAGCAGTTTTTTGCGTTTTTCTTCAAAAGCTTTTGGCATGTCTGCTTGCGCTTCAAGTTCTTGACGGGTTTTTCCGGCACGCGAGGTCAGAACACTGATTTGCTCATTAGCCCTTGTGGTACGTGTTCGCCATGATTCGATCTCAATCTCAATGGCTTTCAGCCGTTCAGCCCGTATCATTGCTTCGCGTTCAAGACCATCATGCAAAGCCCGGCTTTCAGAATAAGTGGCTCGGGCTTCGTTGACTTTTTCCCGCATGGTTGCAAGTTCGGCCTCCAGACCGCTGACATCTGGAATTTCGCCAAGCTCAGTCTGGGAAACTTTTAGACTTCTTGAAACTTCTGCTTTGCTTTCCTCAACCCGACGACCGGCTTCTTCCAATGCGCTGGCCTGTTGAAGTTGCTCGCTCATAGCGCGTTCTTTTGCTGCCAATGCCTTGCGGGCCTGCTCAACGGATTGATTTACTATGCGCCAGGTATTGCGGGCTTCCTGTTCGATTTTCACCGCCGCTTCAACTTGACTGCGGGCAACTTCATAGACGCTTCGAGCCTCATTGGCATTTTGTGTTGCCTGTTCGCTTTCTTCCTGCAAACTGCCAAGCCGGTTACGCTCGGCCAGTCGTTTTGCAGCAGCGGTCGGGGCATCAGCAGCGGCTGAAAAGCCATCCCAACGCCATAAACCGCCATCTTTGGACACCAGTCGTTGCCCGGCTTTTAGCAGCTTTTGCAGATGTGGACCGTCACTTGCTTCGACTACGCCAACATGGCTGAGGCGACGCTGCAGCGCTTGTGGAGCATCAACAAAATCAGACAAAGGCGTTGCCCCGTCCGGCAGGTCAGCAGCACCTTCAAGCTTGCCGAGCTGGCGCCAGTGTACCGGTGATGCCTCATCGGTCGACGCATCAATATCATCACCAAGGGCAGACCCCAAGGCCATCTCAAAGCCGGCATCAACTTTCAACGCATCGATAATCGGTGGCCACAGATCACCGTCATTAACATTAAGCAGCTTGGTCAAGGTTTGTACTTCGGTGGTCAGTTTTTGGGCCTTCGAGCGGGCTTCATCAAAGGCGCGGCGGGCCTCAACTTCTGATTGACGATCACCTTTCAATCCACTTTCAGCCATTGCTGCAGCCTGTTCAGCCTGTTCAGCAGCACCAACGGCGGTATCAACGGCTGCACCAAGATGCTCAAGGTCTTGCTGGCCGCCTGATTCAGTAATGATTTTCTCCCGGCGCTCACTGACCTGAGAGATTTCAGTTGTCAGGCGCTCAAAGCGATTTTGCAATTCGCTGATTGTGCGCTCCAAACTGGAGCGACGGGCGGTAATTTGTGACAAACGGGCATTGGCTTTATCAGCAGCGTCCTGAGCTGTGGCAAGATTATCGGCACTGGCCTGCATTGATTTAGCAGCCTTAGCACGATTTTCACTGTCACCTGACTGGCTGTCATTCAAACTTTGGCGCTCGGTTGTCAAGCGCTCCATTGCACCATCAACATCACCAAGAGTGTCACGCTCACGAGACAAATCCTGCTCAATCTGGGCCAGGCGACCTTCAAGTTCGCGGCGGCGGATGCCTGCTTGCTCTTCCTGCCGGTCAAGGCCTTCGCGTTCAATCGTCAGGCGTTGCAGAACAGCAATACGTACGGTTTCATTTTCACGCAGTTTGGGCAGTTTTTCACTGGCCACATCGCGGTCACGGGTTTTTTCGGAAACAGCAACCGTAAAGCCCGCCATCAGCCGAACAATTTCATCAAGCCGGGTTTTGGACGCCTCAAGACCGCTGGAGGCTTCACGCCATGCGGCATAGAGGCTGGCAGATTCATATTTACGGATTTCTGACGAAAGCTGCTTGTACTTTACGGCCTGACGAGCCTGACGTTTTAAGCTGTTCAGCTGAGTTTCAAGCTGAGCCGTGACATCATCGAGGCGGGTCAGGTTGGTTTCTGCCGCCCGTAACTTCAATTCAGCGTCATGGCGGCGGGTATGCAGGCCGGAAATACCCGCGGCTTCTTCAAGGATCTTTCGGCGATTTTGCGGCTTGGCACTTATGAGTTCTGAAATCTGCCCCTGCCTGACCAGCGCTGGTGAACGGGCACCTGTTGATGCATCTGCAAACAGCAGTTGCACATCCCGGGCGCGAGAATCCTTGCCGTTGATGCGATAGGCAGAACCTGCTTCGCGCTCAATGCGACGACTGATCTCAATGGTTTCCTCAGCATTATACATTGGCGGTGCTGAATGATCCGAATTGTCCATCGTCACAACAACTTCAGCAGTGTTACGTGATGGGCGAGACTTGGTGCCTGAGAAAATAACATCATCCATGCCCGAAGCCCGCATGGATTTGTAGGAGCTTTCCCCCATCACCCAGCGCAGAGCTTCAAGCAAATTGGATTTGCCACAACCGTTCGGGCCGACAACCCCGGTCAAACCGGGTTTAATTTCAAGGTCGGTAGGTTCAACAAAAGATTTGAACCCCGACAATCTTAGTCGTGCAAATTTCATTTAATCCCCTGCTCTTCTTGCTCAAAAGCTACTCAAGAAAGATACACGGAATTAAACCGGCACTTAAATCTCCAGCAGCGTTATTGAGCGGCGTCAATCAGTTCCTTGAATTTGTCAATCGATGCATTTCCGGTCAACAATTTGCCATTAACGAAAAATGATGGCGTTGAATTCACCCCAAATTGCTTGGAAGCAGTCTCACGAATGTCGTAAACACCTTTGGCAACTTTCTCATTCTTAAGGCATTTATCAAAACTTTCTTCAGTAAAGCCAGCAAGTTTTGCAATTTTCAACAGTTCTCCGCGTGGATCGGTGCGGGTCCATAGCTGTTGTTTCTCAAAAAGCACATCCAGCATGGGAAAATATTTTTCTTCAGGAGCACATCGGGCCAACATAAAGGCGGCAACTGCCAACTCATCAAATGGAAATTCACGGAAGATGAAGCGTACCTTGCCAGTGTCAATATAGTCTTTTTTCAACTGGACAAATGTCCCGGCATGAAAATCAGCGCAATGCGAACATGTGGCGGATGCATATTCAATGATTGTAATTGGCGAATCGGCCTTGCCCATGGTGCGATCACCCAAAGACGGTGCATCAAGCAACTTTGTCAGATCGACCTCAGCAGCTTGAGCCGCAGTTACACCGGGCATGAGAGATGCATTTGGCTTATTAGCGCTGGAAAGGAAGAAAAAACCTCCTGCGCCTGCTGCCAAAACAGCACTGCCAGCTATTATATTTCGACGATTTAGTTTCATATTCTTACCTATCTACTAGATGTTGGGGGTTTAAACAATAATTTTAATAGCCTTGTGGAGAACCTTCCAGGGCTTTCTTTCCAGATATTAATTGGCCAAAACGCCTTTTGCCAGATTACGCAAAGCTTCTTTTAGCCCATCATTTTCTATATCACCCATCTGATCATCAAGCTGCCTGGACCTGACAGGATCGAGTGGCGGTAAAATGTGTCTTTGTGGCGTGCTCGGTTTTTCTATCTTTCCTTGAATGATCTTGATTTGTGTAATGGCGCCATAACCATAATAAGCGTTAATTCTGTCAATAATTTGCGGGACGGTGTGTTGCACTTCAAGAGCGTGTCCATAAGCAACCTTGATCAGCAATGTGCCGCCGATTTTTTGATGCTTACTGCGGGGGGGCACATCTAACGCCTGGTTTGTCGTTTGAGCGGTTGAATGACGAGGCCAGGACACTTTTTCCAACGAACAGATATCACAGAGCGGAGAGCCAACAATACCCGGCCAGTCAGCCAGAAGCCCGGCCCAGACAACACCATGGCGGGCATAGGCTTTTTCAGCCACTTTGGAAAAATGTTTTCCAACCGCTTTCATCAACGTTCCTTAATGATCAATTGTGCAACCTTTATAAAACATAATCAGCCACATGTTGATAACATTCTAGCGAGCGAGACTTGAGAATGATAGTTTCGTTTTTTTAATGTGGCATTTTTGAAGCGGATATCACTGTTGAGTTTTCAAGACAAAATACTGGGTTGGTATGACGAACACCGCCGCTCCCTGCCCTGGCGCGCCCTGCCCGGTCGCAAAACTGATCCTTATCGGGTCTGGTTGTCGGAAATCATGTTACAACAGACGACGGTCGCAACAGTTAAAAGCTATTTTCTCAAATTCACAAAACTTTGGCCTGACGTGACAGCCATGGCGAATGCTGACCTTGATGATGTAATGGCGGCATGGGCCGGGCTTGGCTATTATGCCCGGGCACGCAATCTGCACGCCTGCGCCAAAATAATCTCAGAACATTATGATGGCGTTTTCCCGCAAAACACGAATGAACTGGCAAAACTGCCCGGAATTGGCCCCTATACCAGTGCAGCGATTGCCGCGATTGCCTTTGATCTATCGGTTGCGGCAATTGATGGCAATGTGGATAGAGTTTTATCGAGATATTATGCCATCACAACACCACTGCCAGCTTCAAAGCCGCTCATCAGGGAAAAGGCCAATAAACTTGTTCCGGCACACAGAGCCGGAGATTTCGCCCAAAGCTTGATGGACCTTGGGGCTACAATCTGTACCCCACGCAGTCCCAATTGCAATATCTGCCCTCTTGCGAAAGAGTGCCTAGGCTTAAAAAAAGGTATCGCCACCACTTTGCCGGTCAAACTGCCCAAAAAACCCAGACCAACCCGTTATGGCACCGCTTTTGTTGTTCAAAATAGTAATGGCGCCATCTTATTACGGCGCAGACCGGCAAAAGGCCTGCTGGGGGGTATGCTTGAAGTACCATCGAGCATGTGGATTGAACAACCCAGCGAGCTAAACAGTGAGCTAAGCTTTGCTCAGTTAGATGTTATTGAACATACCTTTACCCATTTCCACCTGATATTGAAGGTAGTGAGTAGCGATACATTTTTCGACGCTGAACATCGCCCCCAAGACAGCCATGAATGGGTGGCCATCAACCAGCTTGCAGACAAGGCACTGCCAACAGTGATGAAAAAAGTTCTCATCAAAGCCCTGGGGGCACAGATATTTAAACCGACGGCTTCACAGGCATAGCTCGACTATGACGCAATCTTTCCAAACACCATCTAGCTGACCATGATTATGGTAGGTGCCAACAATTCTGAAACCGAGTTGTTTTGCAAGCTCAATGCTGGCTATGTTTTCCGGGAAAATGCGCGATAAAAGTTTCCAGACACCGACCTTACGACAATCGTCTATAAGCGCCTGCATTAATTGTCGTGCGATGCCACGACGGTGAAAACCGTCACCGACATAAACCGAGTATTCCCTGATACCGACATAACAGGGACGATCACGATAAGATGACACTTTGGCAAAGCCGGCAGGTGTTCCATTGACCATTGCAACCTTGAGAGCAACATCACCGGTCAGCCAACCAGCAACATCATCGCCAGATCGAGGCTCTGTTTCAAAGGTCGCTGTGCGTTTGACTAAGGCCTGGTTATAGATTTTAGCAACCGCATCAACATGCTGCGGCTTAGCATCGATGATGGTGGTAATTTCAGTCATCGGTCTAATCTGTGGTCATTTCAGCCCTGATTTGCTGGCGGAACATGTCGATGGGCATCAGGGTTTTACCTCTTGCCACATGCCAATAGGTCCAGCCATTACAGGCCTCGGCCCCTTGAACATGGGCACCGATTTTATGAATTGAGCCACTGGCATCTTTTGAGGCAATGGAGCCATCGGCTCGTACTTGTGCGGCATGGCGGCGGGCGTGATCATAAAGACGGTCGCCGGGGTTGATCATGCCACGCTCAACCAGCGTACCAAATGGCACTCGTGGCAGAGCACGTTTTCCGACGGTTACGGCAAGAGCTTCATCCTCAATAACTTTTGTATCGTTGAGGCGGGCTTTTGCAGCTTTGACATATGTTTTGTCACGCTCGATGCCGATAAAATTTCGACCAAGGCGCTTGGCAACTGCCCCGGTTGTACCGGTGCCAAAAAACGGGTCGAGAATTACATCACCTTTATTGGATGACGATATAATAACGCGATGCAACAAACTTTCCGGTTTCTGGGTCGGGTGAACCTTGTTGCCATCGTCATTTTTCAATCGTTCACCGCCATTACAAATCGGCAGCACCCAATCTGAACGCATTTGCAGATCATCATTCATGGCCTTCATGGCATCATAGTTGAAAGTGACGTTCTTAGATTTTTCGCTTTTTGAGGCCCAAATCATGGTTTCATGAGCGTTGGTAAAACGCTTACCCCGGAAATTGGGCATCGGGTTAGACTTGCGCCAGATAATATCGTTAAGCACCCAAAACCCGAGATCCTGCAATACCGTACCGACCCGGAAGATATTATGATAGGAGCCGATTACCCACAATGTGCCGTTATCTTTGAGCACCCGGCGGCATTCAGCCATCCACTCGCGGGTGAAATGATCATAGGCGGCAAAGGTGTCAAACTTATCCCATTCGTTATCGACCCCATCTACCCTACTCTGGTCGGGGCGAGTCAAGTCACCGGAAAGCTGCAAGTTATAGGGCGGGTCAGCAAATACGACATCAACAGATCGGGTTGGAATTTTTTTTAGCTGGG
>Ga0316189_10001154_pt1 | contig 26196 bp, 26 predicted proteins | sample LowCovwburrow_MG_FD_204930 | JGI IMG/M metagenome (GOLD analysis project Ga0316189, IMG submission 204930) | Coastal sediment microbial communities from Maine, United States - Lowes Cove worm burrow | ecosystem: Environmental > Aquatic > Marine > Coastal > Sediment | place: USA: Maine... | reverse complement strand
GGCTTTTCCGGTTCTTAATCTCGACTGGTCTTTCACCAACTTTGGCAGATTACGGCCATTACACACCTCGGCTGTTGTTTTCGCCTTTGGCGGCAATGCCCTGCTGACAACCAGTTTCTATGTTGTGCAGCGCACAACCGGTACCCGGCTGGCATTTGGCAATCTGGCCTGGTTTGTTTTCTGGGGCTATCAGCTGTTTATTGTTCTGGCTGCCACAGGTTACCTGATGGGTGTTACCCAATCCAAGGAATATGCTGAACCTGAGTGGTATATCGATCTCTGGTTGACCATTGTCTGGGTTGCCTATTTGCTGATCTTTTTGGGTACGCTTTACAAGCGCAAGGAACCTCACATTTATGTGGCCAACTGGTTCTTCCTGTCCTTTATCGTAACCGTTGCCATGCTGCATCTGGTGAACAATATGGCGATCCCGGTTTCCTTCCTTGGTTCAAAAAGTTATGTCCTGTTCGCTGGCGTTCAGGATGCACTGACCCAATGGTGGTATGGTCATAATGCAGTTGGCTTTTTTCTGACTGCCGGCTTTCTTGGCATGATGTACTACTTCGTGCCCAAACAGGCTAACCGTCCGGTCTATTCATATCGTCTGTCGGTTATTCACTTCTGGTCATTGATCTTTCTGTATATCTGGGCTGGCCCACACCATTTGCACTACACCGCTTTGCCGGACTGGGCGCAAACACTTGGTATGACATTCTCGATCATGTTGTGGATGCCTTCCTGGGGTGGTATGATCAACGGTCTGATGACCCTGTCTGGGGCTTGGGACAAGTTGCGTACTGACCCGATTATCCGCATGATGATCATTTCTGTTGCATTCTACGGCATGTCAACATTTGAAGGTCCGCTGATGTCCATCAAGGCCGTCAACTCTCTTAGCCACTATACGGACTGGACCATTGGTCACGTTCACTCTGGCGCGCTTGGTTGGGTTGGCATGGTATCCTTTGGTGCTCTGTACTATCTGACACCTCGTCTGTGGGGCCGTGACCGGCTCTATAGCTTGCGTCTGATCAACTGGCACTTCTGGCTGGCGACACTTGGTATCGTTGTTTACGCATCGTCCATGTGGGTTTCCGGCATTATGCAAGGCCTGATGTGGCGTGAATATGATGCACAGGGCTTCCTGGTTTACAGTTTTGCTGAATCAGTTGCTGCCATGCATCCGTTCTACGTCATCCGTGCTGTTGGTGGTGCAATGTACCTCGCCGGTGCAGTGATAATGTGCTGGAACATGTATCAGACCATCCGTGGTAATAAACGCGACGAAGCACCCATGGGTGTTGCTGCGTCGGCTTCAGCCTAGTGCGAGGGAGATAAGAGATGATTGTAAAACACGAAAAAATCGAGAAAAGCGCAACACTGCTCTTTATCTTGTCATTCCTTGTAGTGACAATTGGTGGCCTGGTGGAAATTGCACCACTGTTTTATGTGCAAAACACCATCGAGAAGGTGAAGGGCATGCGTCCTTACACACCTCTCGAGCTGGCTGGTCGTAATGTCTACATTCGTGAGGGCTGTTATACATGCCATTCACAAATGATCAGACCGTTCCGCGATGAAGTTGAGCGCTATGGCCACTATTCACTGGCGGCTGAAAGCATGTATGATCACCCGTTCCAGTGGGGTTCAAAACGGACCGGTCCTGATCTGGCCCGGGTTGGCAACCGCTATTCGGATGAATGGCATGTACAACATCTGGTTAACCCTCAATCTGTGGTGCCTGAATCAATTATGCCCAGTTATGCCTTTCTGGCTAAAAACGAGGTCAGAACTGATGATGCGGCACAGCACCTGAAGGTCAATGCACTGGTTGGTGTTCCTTATACCAAGGAAATGATTGAAAATGCGACCACCGACATGATTGCTCAGGCAACGCCTGATCATGATGGTGCCGAAGCAGTGGCCAACCGCTATCCCAAAGCCCAGACCCGTGATTTTGACGGAGACCCGTCACGTGTCACAGAGATGGACGCGCTGGTTGCCTATTTGCAAATGCTTGGCACACTGGTGGACTTCAAGGCCTACAAAGCTGAAGAAAATCTGAGATAGGAGGACCTGACATGGACTACGAAACATTTCGTCACTTTTCTGACAGTTGGGGCCTTGTTTACATGGTCGTCGTATTTATTGGCGTCGCACTGTTCACTTTCCGGCCTGGAGCCAAAAAACACTATGATGAAGTGGGTAACATACCACTGAAGAGGGATTGAGCCATGAGTGAAAAAGATATTGACCAGATAACCGGTACCGAAACAACCGGTCATGAATGGGATGGCATTAAAGAGTTGAACACTCCTTTGCCGCGCTGGTGGCTGTGGACCTTTTACGCCACTATCGTCTGGGCTGTCGGCTACATGATAGCCTATCCTGCAATTCCTCTTATTAAGGGGTCTACACCAGGGCTTCTTGGGGTAACAAACCGCGGCAATGTTGCGATTGAAATATCCAAGGCCAAAGAAGCACAGAAAACATTTCTTGATCAGATTGCGTCTAAATCTCTTGATGAAATCCGTAAAGATCAGGCACTGTTTCAGTTTGCCCAGTCCGGTGGTAAGGCTGCCTATGCGGTGAACTGCATTCAGTGTCACGGCTCAGGTGCACAAGGTGGTCCGGGATATCCCAATCTGAACGATGACGACTGGATTTGGGGTGGTAGCCTTGAGGCAATCTATACCACCATCAAACATGGTATCCGCTTTAGTGGAGACGACGAAACGCGCTCATCTGACATGCCAGCCTTTGGCAAGGATGAGGTTCTTGAAAAAGACCAGATCAATCAGGTGGCTGCCTATGTTGCCAAACTGTCCGGTCAGCAGGCCGATGCGGCGCAAGCTGAAAAAGGCGCTGCTGTCTTTGCAGAAAACTGTGCATCCTGTCATGGCGAAAAAGCCACAGGTAACCATGAGTTTGGTGCACCTAACCTGGCGGATGCCATTACCTTTTATGGTGAAACACAAGAAGCAATTGCGCGTCAGGTCAACAACCCTCGCCATGGTGTAATGCCGGCTTGGAAAGACCGTCTTGATGACAGTACCATCAAGCAATTGACGGTTTATATCCATGCCCTTGGTGGTGGTGAATAATTGTTAACTTGAACTGGGCTGGTTTCAGCCCGATAAAACGATAATAATAGACTGTCAGAGCGCTTCATATCATATGGGCGCTCTGACTAACTTTTGAAAGACTAAATCCAATGGCCAAAGTGCATGACAGCGTTGAACGGCATGACGTTGAAGCTGTCAACATCAAGGAAAATGCAACTCTTTATAAAGCCCGGGTGAAAATTTTTCCCAAACGGGTTGCCGGAACATTTCGCTCTTTAAAATGGACCATAATGGCCATAACGCTGGGTATTTACTATATTACACCCTGGTTGCGCTGGGATCGTGGCCCGCATGCCCCTGATCAGGCTGTATTGGTTGACCTTGCCAACCGGCGTTTCTATTTTTTCTTTATCGAAATCTGGCCGCAGGAATTCTATTATATCGCTGGCCTGTTGATATTGGCCGGGATCGGCCTTTTCCTCATTACCTCAACCGTTGGCCGCGCCTGGTGTGGTTATAGTTGTCCGCAAACCGTCTGGGTTGACCTGTTTCTGGTGGTTGAGCGCTGGGTTGAGGGCGACAGAAATGCCCGCATCAAGCTGGATAAAGCTCCATGGTCTTTCGATAAAATCCGCAAGCTTCTCTTAAAGCATTTCATCTGGATTTTGATTGCCCTTTCAACCGGCGGGGCGTGGATTTTCTATTTTGCCGATGCCCCGACCCTTTTTGTCAATTTCTTTACCTTGCAATCGCCATTTGTGGCCTATGCAACCGTTGGCGTGCTGACAGCAACCACCTACGGTTTTGCCGGCTTTGCCCGTGAACAGATTTGCACCTATGCCTGTCCGTGGCCGCGCATTCAAGGCGCGATGATTGACGAGCATTCGCTGATCGTCAACTACCATGCAGACCGCGGCGAACCGCGTACGCTCAGGAAAAAAGATCGTGAAAAACTTGGCGACAAGGCCGGTGATTGTGTGGACTGCAACGCCTGTGTCGCCGTTTGTCCGCAGGGTATTGATATCCGTAATGGTGAACAGCTTGAGTGTATTTCATGTGCTCTGTGTATTGATGCCTGTAATGCGGTTATGGATAAAATCGGCAAACCCCGGGGTCTGATTTCATATGCGACACTGGCCAGCCGTGCCGCGACCATTACCCATGTTTCGGAAAAGCCAACATGGCAGTCATTTATCCGGCCACGAACATTTGTATATATCGCCGGTTTTTCGGCCATTTGTCTGGCTCTACTGGTCACACTGATGATGCGGGATCGACTTGATGTTTCTGTCTTGCATGATCGTAATCCGCAATATGTAAAATTGTCTGACGGATCTATCCGCAACGGCTACACAGTCAAAATTCTCAACATGATGCAAAAACCGCGCACCTTTATCTTGTCGGTAAAAGGTATAGATGGTGCTCTGATGCAAATAGCTGGCTCAGATAAAGCACCAGCCGGATTTGTTGAGATAAAAGTTGAGGCCGACAAACTTCGCTCGTTGAAAGTTTATGTCAAGGCTCACAGAAAGAGTTTGAGTACAACCCGCAATCCATTGCAGATTACGGTTGAAGACACACTCGGCGATGAAGCCGTCAGTTATCAGGCAATTTTTGAAGGACCAGCCAAATGACCTTACAGCGTATTTTTACCATCAAGGAATTTACCGGCTATCACATGCTTGCTGTGATGGTGTTGTTCTTTGGTACAATTCTGGCTGCCAATCTGACCATGACCTGGTTTGCAATAGATAGCTGGTCAGGTTTGGTTGCCAAAAACGGTTATGTTGCTTCAATCGAGTTTAAAGACCGTGAGGAAGATTTTGCGCGCCAACGTGCGCTGGGCTGGAAAAGTCATTTGCGGGTAGAAGGCGGTCTGGTGCAGTTTTCTGTAAAGGACTCATCGGGCAAGGCCATCACTGGCCTGAATATCACGGCCAGTGCCAAACATCCGGCCACGGAAAAGGCCGATGTCGCCCTTGCGTTTTCTGAAAAAAATCCCGGCGAATATCTGGCTGCTGCCCCGGCCAGATCAGGCCAGTGGCAAATTGAGATACTGGCAATGAGTGCCGCAAAACAAAGCTACCGCAAAAAATATAGAGTGTTGGTCAAGTCGCAAGACTAGAAAGGGTAAGCCATGTCGTGTTGCCCCGCGTCTGATAGTGTGAAGTCATCTGTGCAGGGTCTGTCAAGCTCGGAATTCGGTCTGGCACAATGGGTTCACCAGAGTGACGATAACCGCCAGTCGCTCGATCTTCTGGTGCCGACGATACACTGCGGTGGCTGTATCAAGCGCATTGAAGACGGTTATAACCAGTTGGATGGCGTTACCAAAGCTCGTGTAAACCTCTCCACCAAACGGTTGTCACTGGAATGGCACCCTGACAAGGTCACAGCCGCGCAGATGGTCGATGTTGTGACGAATCTGGGTTATGACGCCAGACCGTTCGATAACAGCAAGTCAGGTGAAAAAGACAGCGATAAAGCCGGCAGGGAATTGTTGCGCGCGCTGGCAGTTGCCGGCTTTGCGGCGGCAAATATCATGCTGCTGTCTGTGTCTGTCTGGGCTGGTGCCGAGGGTACGACGCGCCAATTGTTCCACTGGCTATCTGCTCTGGTTGCCATGCCCGCCGTAATCTATGCCGGCAGACCTTTTTACCGCTCGGCCTTTAATGCCCTGGCCCACCGGCACCTGAATATGGATGTCCCCATTTCACTGGCGGTTATTCTGGCCAGTGCCATGAGCTTGTATGAAACCATTACCCAGGGCCCGGAAACTTATTTTGATGCGGCTGTCACGCTGCTGTTCTTTCTGCTGGCCGGTCGTTATCTTGATCACATGATGCGCGAAAAGGCCCGCTCGGCGGTTTCACAACTCCTGTCCCTGAATGCTACCGGCGCCACCATTATAGACAAGGACGGTGAACACCAGTTCGTGCCGGTTGGCGAGCTTGAGCCGGGCATGGTTATTTTTGTTGCCGCCGGTGAGCGTTTGCCGGTTGATGGTGAAATTATCAACGGCACCAGTGATGTTGACCGTTCACTTGTCACCGGTGAAAGCCTGCCGGAAAAAATGCAGGTCGGCATGAAGCTGGAATCAGGGGTTATGAACCTCACTGGTGCGCTTGAATTGCGCGTTACAGCGGTTGGCAAAGACAGCTTTCTTGGTGAAGTCATCAAGCTGATGGAAGCCGCCGAGCAGGGCAAGGCCCGCTATATGCGCATTGCTGACCGGGCCGCACAAATTTATGCCCCGGCAGTTCATCTGCTGGCCGGACTAACCTTCCTTGGCTGGATGTGGTGGAGTGGGGGTGACTGGCACATGTCAATTTTTACCGCCATTGCGGTTTTGATCATCACCTGTCCCTGCGCTCTTGGCCTTGCCGTGCCGGCCGTTCAGATTGTCGCCAGTGGCATGCTTTTCCGCCGGGGTATACTGGTTAAGGATGGCGCCGCTCTTGAGCGCATGAGCGACATCGACACGGTTGTTTTTGACAAGACAGGCACCCTGACCAGCGGCGAACTGATCATGGAAGAAAACAACTCAGCTACTCCGGAAAGTCAGTCGGTTGCCATGGCGCTGGCGACATCCAGTCTCCACCCCCTGTCACGGGCGCTGCATAAAACCTTGTCGGCTAATGGCATAATCGCAGCACAGGTGACAGAGCTACGCGAAATACCCGGCCATGGCGTTGAAGCACTCTGGCAGGGCAAAACCGTTAGACTGGGCCAGCCTGTCTGGTGCGGTGCTGAAACAGTTCACGATGAAAACAAAACCAATTCTGTTGTAGCCCTTTCGATAGACGGACAGGTCTGTGCCGACTTCAGCTTCAGGGACAGCTTGCGCAATGGCGCAAAACAAACAATATCCCGTCTTACACAACAAGGCATCAGCGTTCATATGATATCAGGCGATTGCCCGGCCGCCGTTGCTGATATAGCTGGAAAACTGGGCATTGATGATTACCATGCGACGATGACCCCGGCTGGCAAGGTAAAATTTATCGAGGACCTGCTGGCGTCAAACCACAAGGTACTGATGGTTGGCGATGGCATGAATGACGCCCCCTCACTAGCCGCAGCCTCTGCTTCACTGGCACCCTCCAGTGCTTCTGATATTGGCCGTACGGCTGCCGATATGGTTTTCACCCGTTCTGATCTTTATGCCGTTATAGATGCGCTTGATGTCTCGCGCCGTTCAACCAGGCATGTCCTGCAAAACTTCATGCTTGCCATTGCCTACAATCTGGTTGCCATACCACTTGCAATTGTCGGGCTGGCAACGCCATTGCTGGCGGCAATTGCCATGTCATCGTCATCAATAGTGGTGATCTCCAATGCCCTGCGGTTGCGCCTGACGGCCAGATCAGATCGGACAATTAAGAAAAGCAAGCACAAACAACCGGCCGTCAAACTCATGCACAAGGGCGGAACAGCCTTATGACGGCCCTGCTATACCTGATACCGGTGGCACTGTTTCTCGGGTTGTTGGGGCTGGCGGCTTTTCTCTGGACCTTGCGCAGCGGCCAGTTTGATGATCTTGATGGTGCAGCTGAGCGGATTTTGCATGATGATGACGACCGTCCACCGAGCAAGGAGCCGTCAGACGAAGAAGATCAGAGTAAAAAAACCGACAAAAAACAAATCTGACTTGCCATTCATGGTTGGATTGACCCTAAAGGGCAGCAAGCGCTGCCCCGGTCGGTCAGGCCGCGTCTCGCAGTCCGGACGCTTTAGCGTTCGAATAGCCGTGAGACCGTGAGAGGAATAAAGCACCAAATAAAAAAGGGCGCCCGAAAGCACCCTTTAAAAAATTTATAGCCTGATAATGGCTTATCCCAGTGCTTTGATCCGGGCAGACAGGCGCGAAATTTTCCGTGAAGCTGTTTTCTTGTGCAGAACGCCTTTTTGCGCATTGCTCATCAATTCAGGCTGTGCGGCTCGTAAGGCCTCACTTGCCGCAGCTTTGTCGCCACCAGCAATAGCAGCTTCCACTTTTTTGACGCTGGTGCGCATGGCACTGCGACGGTTTTTGTTTACTGCGGTGCGACGGGCTATCTGGCGGGTCGCTTTTTTTGCCGAAGTTGTATTCGCCATTTATATTTCTTCCTGATCATAGAAAAAACCGCCCCAATGGACGGCTGAATTATTGCCGATGCTTATACGCCTGTCAGATTAAGACGTCAACACCTGAATCCTGCGACGTTTCGGGTTTTTTGAATTTGAAAACCCGGCTTACTTATTCTTGAATTCCGGCTTGCGCTTGTCGATAAAGGCCTGCATGCCTTCTTTCTGGTCGGCTGTGGCAAACAGTGAGTGAAATACCCGCCGTTCAAACCGGATACCCTCGGCCAGCGTTGTTTCATAGGCCCGATTGACCGATTCCTTGGCAATCATCACCGATGGCAACGACATGGAGGCAATCTTTTGCGCAGTCTTGACGGCATCACCAACCAGCTCATCGACCGGCACAATGCGTGAAGCAAGCCCTGAACGTTCAGCTTCCTCGGCATCCATCATACGCCCTGTCAAAACCATCTCCATGGCCTTTGATTTGCCAATAAAACGGGTCAGACGCTGGGTGCCACCGGCCCCTGGAATTGTCCCCAGTTTAATTTCCGGTTGTCCGAACATGGCATTATCTGCGGCAATAATGAAATCACACATCATAGCAAGCTCACAGCCGCCGCCAAGCGCATACCCGGCAACTGCGGCAATGACCGGCTTGCGCTGGTCAGCCACATGGCTCCAATTGCCGATAAAATCATCCATATAAGCGCCCATATAGTCTTTCGACTGCATTTCCTTGATGTCAGCCCCGGCTGCAAACGCCTTTTCGCTGCCGGTAATGACGATGCAGCCAATGCCGGCGTCATCGTTAAAAGCCTCAAGAGCATGGTTGAGATCGGCTATCAGCGCAGAGTTGAGAGCATTAAGTGCCTTTGGCCGGTTCAGGGTGATCAGGCCAACAGCGTCGCGGGTTTCGCACAGGATGTTTTCATAGGTCATGGGAGCGACCTTAATCGTAGCGGCCATCGTAAATCAAGCCTCATTTTTGACATTTCGGACAATAAAATGTCGAACGCCCCGACTGCACAATCCGTCTTACGGTGCCACCACACCCTTTGCGGCGACAGGGCTCATTCTCCCGGTCATAGACATCAAACCGTTGCTGAAATGACCCCTCATTGCCATTGGCATCGGCATAATCGCTCAGCGTCGAGCCACCGGCCAATATGGCCTCGTTCAGGCAGGCTCGAACGGTTTGCACCAGCTCTTCCGTTTTCTCGGTTGCTTTGCCATGTCTCGATAACGAGCTTGACTGTCGTTTTGGTGAAAGCCCGGCCCGAAAAAGGGCCTCACAGACATAGATATTACCCAGCCCGGCAATGGTTTTTTGATCCAGCAAGGAAGCCTTAAGCGGCGCCTTTTTGCCGGCAAACTTTTCAGCCAGATATGCCCCGTTCAGCTGATTACCCAACGGTTCAACCCCAAGGTTTGCCAACAGTTTGTGATCGGCCATCTCGCTGAGGCTAAAATGGTCCATAATCCCGAACCGTCGCGGGTCCGTGTAAACAATCAGCGTACCATTGCTCAAGTGTAAAACCACATGATCATTCTTGCCATTTCCGGCATCTTCACTTCCCGATTGAAAATAAAATTCAGCCAGATTTTTACCCCCGCCGTCATGGCCAAAAACCGTAAACCGCCCGGTCATGCCCAGATGCGACAGCCACACGGTATCATCATCAAGAAAGGCCAGAATATATTTAGCCCGCCGCTCCAGCCGTTCAACCCGTCGCCCGGTCAGCTTTTCGGCGAAATTTTCAGGGAACGGAAAGCGCAAATCTGCCCGCTTAACCTCCACTTTGGCAATGGTCTGGCCAACAAGTGCCGGTTCCAGCCCTCGCATGACAGTTTCAACCTCAGGGAGTTCAGGCACTCTGCTCTCGATTCAATTAAGTAAGTGATCATAAGGGTAATAGCGTTTATTTATACAATGGGCTATGGTTATTCAATAAGGTTCCCAGGTCCTGAGAGTTCAACGCATGGAAAATCAGCAAACAGCCCCCTTTGGCTTCAAGCAGGTATCAGAGGGTGAAAAACAAGGCATGGTCAATGAGGTATTTTCCGCCGTTGCCAGTCGTTATGACCAGATGAATGATCTGATGTCAGGCGGTCTTCACCGCTTGTGGAAGGATGATTTCATCACCCGGTTAAACCCGCCACGCGGTGACCAGCCTTATAAACATCTCGATGTCGCAGGCGGCACCGGCGATATCGCCTTTCGTATCCTCAATACCGCTGGCAGCGGTTGTCATGTCACCATTGCCGATATCAACCCGGAAATGCTCAAAGAAGGCCGCAAGCGGGCCGAAGCCCAACGATTTGAGGGTGAGTACGATTTTGCTGTCACCAATGCTGAAAAACTCGCCTTTCCTGACCAGCATTTCGATGCCTATACCATTGCCTTTGGCATTCGCAACGTTACCCATATCGATCAGGCGTTGAAAGAAGCCTGGCGCGTTCTAAAGCCCGGTGGCCGCTTCATGTGCCTGGAGTTTTCGCACGTTGATATTCCGGCTCTTGAAGCGCTGTATGATGCCTATTCCTATACGGTTGTCCCGGCCATCGGCAAAGTTGTCACCGGTGACGGCCAGCCCTACCGTTATCTGGTCGAGAGCATCCGCACCTTTCCCAATCAGCAGAACTTTGCCAACATGATCACCAAAGCAGGATTTTCGCAGGTTAAATATACCAGCCTGTCGGCCGGTGTGGTGGCCATTCATTCCGGCTGGCGGACCTGATACTTCATGTATAAACAACTGTCACATCTTCGCCATCTGATGCGCGCCGGATTGGTCTTTGCCCGTCATGATGTCGTGCCACCTGAACAACTTGAGGAGGCCCCGGCACCGGCCCGCCTGTTGTTCAGACTGGCCAAGCTGGTGGCAGGAAAACCGGCAAAGTCATCAACCAGCGGCCTTAATGGCGCGCTTGAAGAGCTTGGACCCAGTTATATAAAACTCGGGCAGTTTCTGGCCACCCGCCCCGATTTTGTCGGCAAGGACAGGGCAACAGAGCTTTCAGCCCTGCAGGACAAGCTCGCCCCGTTCCCGCAAAGTGTTGCCGAGGCCGAGATTGAAAAACAGTTCAAACGACCGCTTAAGGACGTTTTCAGCAAATTTGATCCGGCCATTGCCGCCGCCTCCATTGCCCAGGTGCACAAGGCTGAATTAAAGCAGCCAAACAAAGGCCAGTCAGCCGAAGTGGCGGTCAAAATTCTCCGCCCCAATGTCAAGCGCCGGTTTAAAAAGGATCTCGACAGCTTTTTCTTTGCCGCCCGCATGATGGAGCGCTGGATAGAGCCCTTGCGTCGCCTGCGCCCGGTTGAGGCGGTGAACGTGCTGGCCCGTTCGGTTGATATGGAGATGGATTTGCGCTTTGAAGCTGCAGCCATGTCTGAAATGGCTGAAAACACCAAAGATGACCCCGGTTTTCGCATCCCGAAAATCAACTGGCAGCACACCACCGGCCGGGTGCTGGTCAGTGAATGGATTGACGGCATCCCGCTCAATGAACCCGAGAAGTTGCAGGCATTAGGCATAAATCTGAAAAAGCTGGCCGAAAATGTCATGCAGTCGTTTTTGCGTCATGCCATCCGCGACGGGTTTTTCCATGCTGACATGCATCAGGGCAATCTGTTTGTCGATAAAAAGGGCAATCTGGTTGCGGTTGACTTCGGCATTACCGGGCGTCTGTCGGCTCAGGACCGGCTGGTGCTGGCCGAAGTTCTCTATGGTTTTTTGAATAAAGACTATTTACGCGTTTCCCAGGTTCATTTTGATGCCGGTTATGTTCCCAAAACCGAGGATGTGCATGTCTTTGCCCAGAGCCTGCGCGCCATTGGCGAACCGATTATGGACAAGCGGGCCGAAGACATCTCCATGGGCCAATTGCTCGGCCAGTTGTTTGAAGGCACTGAACGGTTTAATATGCACACCCAGCCGCAATTGATTTTGCTGCAAAAAACCATGGTGGTGGTGGAAGGTGTGGCTCGCTCGCTCGACCCGCAATTCAATATGTGGACGGCATCTGAGCCGGTGGTACGTGAATGGATTGAAAAACGCCTCGGACCGCAGGGCAAGCTGGAAGATGCCGCCGAAGGGGCCGCAAGTCTTGGCCGCTTTGTCGGGGCCTTTCCTGAACTGTTGCAGGAACTGGCCAACAACCTCCACATGGTTTCCGACATTGCTGAAAAGGGCGGTATCGGACTCGACAAAAAGACCACGGACGGGCTGGCTGCGGCGCAAGCCTCCCATGGCCGCTCTGGTCGGTTGGCCTTGTGGGTTGGTGCTGTTTCGCTGGCCGTTATTGCCATAAGCCAGATTTTTTAGGAGATGTTGTTTTGCTGACAGGTAAAAAAATACTGCTGATTATCTCAGGCGGCATTGCTGCCTATAAATGCCTTGAACTCATTCGCCTGATCAAAAAACAGAGTGGGGCGGTGCAGGTGGTTATGACAAAATCAGCGGCTCAATTCGTCACCCCCCTGTCGCTTGCCAGTCTGAGCGGCGAAAAGGTTTTAAGCGATCTGTTTGACCTGACCGATGAAACCGAAATCGGCCATATCGAACTGTCGCGTTCAGCCGACCTTGTGGTTGTTGCCCCGGCAACGGCTGATATTATCGCCCGCATGGCCCATGGTCTGGCCAGTGATCTGGCCACAACCACCTTGCTGGCCACCGACAAGCAGGTATTGGTTGCGCCGGCCATGAATGTCCGCATGTGGCACCATGCCGCCACACAGCGCAATATCGCCACACTGAAAGGCGATGGAATTTTGTTTGTCGGCCCCAATGAGGGCGATATGGCCTGTGGTGAGTTCGGCCCCGGCCGGATGGCTGAACCGGCTGAAATTCTGGCCAGTATTGATGTCATTTTGAATGCAGAACCCAAATTGCTCGAACGACCGCAATCTCGGCTGGAAAAGCGTGATCATTTATCAGGCCCGCTTGCCGGTAAGACGGTTTTAATAACCGCCGGACCAACCCACGAGCCGATTGATCCGGTGCGCTATATCGCCAATCGCTCATCGGGCAAACAGGGCTATGCGCTGGCCCAGGCCGCCTATGACCTTGGTGCTCGGGTCATTCTTGTCTCTGGCCCGGTCAATCAGCCTATCCCTGAAGGTGTCGAGGTGCTGCCGGTTGAAACCGCCCTTGATATGCGCGATGCCTGTCTGGAAGAATTACCGGTTGATATTGCCATCTGTGCAGCGGCTGTGGCTGACTGGCGGGTTACAAGTCCGGCATCAGAAAAGATGAAAAAACAGGGCCAGAGCGATGTACCCGGCCTTGAACTGACCCAGAACCCCGACATTTTACACACCATTGCCAACCACAAGACCAGTCGCCCCAAACTGGTTGTTGGCTTTGCGGCTGAAACCGAAAATGTCATCGAAAACGCCAAAACCAAACTGGCCAAAAAAGGTTGCGACCTGATTGTCGCCAATGATGTCGGTGCGGGCAGTGATGTCATGGGCGGGGCGCAGAACACCGTGCATATTGTCACCGGCACCGGGACAGAAGACTGGCCCGAAATGCCCAAACATCAAGTGGCACAAAAGCTGATGACCTATCTGGCCACGGTTTTGCAGAGCAAAGATCAGGACACGCCCGAATGACAACAATCGCCATCAAGCAACTGCCTCATGGCATAGGCCTGCCCCTGCCGTCTTATGAAAGCAGTGGCGCAGCGGGGATGGATTTATATGCCGCTGTAGCACAGGATCAACCGCTGGTGCTCAAACCCGGCCAGCGTGATCTGGTTGCAACGGGCATTTCCATGGCGCTGCAACAGGGTTTCGAAGCCCAAATCCGGCCCCGTTCCGGTCTGGCCATCAAGCACGGACTGACGTGTCTTAACACACCGGGTACCATCGACAGCGACTATCGCGGCGAAATCAAGGTCATTCTGATCAATCTCGGTGATCAGGATTTCACCATTTCACGCGGTGAACGCATTGCCCAGATGGTGATTGCCCCGGTCATTCAGGCCAACTGGCGCGAAGTCGATGAATTGCCGCAAACCGTTCGCGGCGCCGGCGGATTTGGATCAACCGGCAGATGAATTTATCACCGCAAGAACTTGAACGTTATGCCCGTCACATCCTGTTGCGTGATGTTGGCGGGGTCGGTCAGCAAAAGCTCAAAAACGCCAGGGTGCTGGTGATCGGTGCAGGTGGCCTTGGTGCCCCGGTGCTGATGTATCTGGCCGCAGCCGGTGTCGGCACCATTGGCATTGTCGATGATGATGAAGTTGATTTGTCCAACCTGCAGCGCCAGATCATCCACACCACAGAGCGTGTCGGTAAGGCTAAAACCGCCAGTGCCGCTTATATGCTCAAAGACATCAACCCGCATGTAAATGTCATCACCCACCAATTGCGGATTGCTGCCGACAATGCACTGGAGATTGTTGCTGACTATGACATTGTCGCAGATGGCTGTGATAATTTTGAAACCAGATTTGTCGTCTCCGATGCCTGCTTTTTTGCCAAGAAAATTCTGGTTTCAGCAGCCGTTGGCCAGTTTGATGGTCAACTGTCAACCTTCAAACCGCACCTGACCGCCCCTGATGGCAACCCTTATCCGTCCTATCGCACTTTGCATCCGCAAGTCCCGCCAGCCGGGTCTTTGCCAACCTGCGCTGAAGCCGGTATTCTCGGTGCTCTCACCGGCATCATCGGTTCGATGCAGGCCATGGAGGTCATCAAGGAAATATTGGAGATTGGCGACAGTCTGGCCGGTAAAATCCTCATGTATGATGCCCTCGCCACCAGCAGCTTCACCGCCAAAATCAAATGGCAAAAAACCGACCCGCTCAACGGCGAAAATCCAACGATTACTGATCTTGCGGGTTAATCGCAATAACAGGGACGTTTTATAGGAATTTGCAACGGACGAGCGTAGCGAGGACTGGGCCATTGAGGCCCCGGCGCTTAATAGCGCCGCGCCGTCGTGTCGAAGACGCGCTTGTAGCACGTCATGTCGGAGACATGCTTCCAGCATGATGCAGGCCCGAGCAAAGCGAGGATACGCCGTGAGCGCTATCAGAGATCTTTAGGGTCAGGTGTCGATACGATATTATACCCGGCATCGACAAAATGAACTTCACCGGTCACCCCACCTGACAACGACGACAACAGATAGAGCGCACTGCCGCCGACATCTTCAAGGCTGATGCTTTTGCGCAATGGCGAATGGGTTTTCTGGAAATTAAACATCGCCCGCGCATCGGATATTCCGGCCCCGGCCAGTGTCCGCATCGGCCCGGCTGACAGGGCATTGACCCGGATCCCCCTGCCACCAAAATCGCTGGCAAGATAGCGCACCGATGATTCAAGCGCGGCCTTGGCCACGCCCATGACATTGTAATTGGGCATGACTTTGGTTGAGCCACCATAGGTCAGGGTCAGCATCGCCCCGCCATCATTCATCATTTCAGCGGCCCGTTTGGCAATTTCGGTAAATGAGAAGCACGAAATCACCATGGTCTTGATGAAATTCTCGCGGCTGGTATCGGCATAGAGGCCTTTAAGCTCGTTCTTGTCGGAAAAGCCAATCGAGTGGACAACAAAATCAATCGATCCCCACTTTTCTTTCAGTGCAGCAAAAACCGCATCCACCGATTCGATATCTTCCACATCGCACGGCAGCACGACATCGCTGCCAACCGTTTCAGCCAGAGGTGCCAGACGCCGCCCGAAAGCCTCCCCCTGATAGGTGAAGGCCAGCTCGGCCCCCTGATCAGCCAATGATTTGGCAATCCCCCAGGCGATCGAGTGGTCATTGGCAACACCCATAATCAAGCCTCTTTTGCCGTCCATAAGTCCGCCTGTCATAGCGTAGTTCCTGTCATTGAAATTTATGAGTAGCGCTGAAAGACCAAAGTTGCATTGGTGCCACCGAAACCGAAAGAATTCGACAGGGCAATGTCAAAAGGTTTGTCAATACGTTCACGGACAATCGGCACGCCTTCAAATTCCGGATCAAGCTCGTTGATATGAGCGCTTTCGCCAATAAAGCCTGCCTGCATCATCAGGATTGAATAAATGGATTCCTGAACCCCGGCTGCACCCAGCGAGTGGCCGGTCAGTGATTTGGTTGAGGCAATATGTGGCATGTCATCGCCAAACACCTCGCGGATTGCAGCAATTTCCTTGGAATCGCCGACAGGTGTAGATGTGCCATGGGTATTAACATAGTCCACCTTGCCTTCAACTGTTGAAAGCGCCTGCCGCATGCAGCGCACCGCGCCTTCGCCGGAAGGAGCCACCATATCATAGCCATCTGATGTTGCGCCATAACCGGTAAGTTCTGCATATATTTTTGCACCGCGTGCCTTTGCATGTTCCAACTCTTCAAGAACCAGAACGCCAGCGCCGCCAGCAATTGCAAAACCATCGCGCGTTGCATCAAAAGCACGCGAGGCAGTGGCTGGCGTATCATTATATTTCGAGGTCATGGCGCCCATGGCGTCGAACAGGTTTGACATTGTCCAGTCCAGATCTTCATGCCCGCCGGCAAACATAACATCCTGTTTGCCCCACTGGATCATTTCCGCCGCATTGCCGATGCAGTGGGCCGAAGTTGAGCAGGCCGATGAAATGGAGTAGTTAACACCATGTATCTTAAACCAGGTGGCAAGTGTTGCTGAGGCGGTCGAGCCCATGGCTTTGGGAACGGCAAACGGGCCGATACGCTTGGGGCTGTTGTTTTTCACTGTGATATTTGCAGCTTCCACGATTTGCTTCGTCGAAGCCCCGCCGGAGCCCATGATAATGCCGGTGCGCGGATTTTGTGAATAGTCTGCCTCTTCCAGACCGGAATCAGCAATGGCCTGCTTCATCGCAACATGGTTCCAGGACCCGCCTTCTGATAAAAAGCGCATGGCTCGCCGGTCCACCATCCCGCTGGCATCAATCGATGGCCTGCCCCAGACATGACAGCGAAAACCCATCTCGGCAAATTTATCGGCCTGCGTAATACCGCTTTTGGCTTCCCTCAATGATGCTGTTACTTCCTCGGCATCATTACCAATGCATGAAACAACACCCAGACCTGTAACAACAACCCGTCTCATAATTTACCCTGTTTTCTGTTTTTCTAACTGTTATTTCTGTTCTTCGGCATCAAACAAACCGACCCGCAAGTCCTTGGCTGTATATATGGTTTCACCATCCGCCTTCAAGATGCCATCACCAATCCCCAGCTTCAGGCGACGCATGATCACCCGCTTGAGATCAACCGTATACTCGATTTTTTTAACAGCAGGTGTGACCATACCGGTAAACTTGACCTCTCCTGCACCAAATGCCCGGCCTTTGCCGGTACCGCCAAGCCAGCCCATATAAAACCCCAGCATTTGCCACAGTGCATCAAGCCCGAGACAGCCGGGCATAACCGGGTCACCGACAAAATGGCACGGGAAAAACCACAAATCCGGTTTGATATCAAACTCGGCGACAATCTGGCCCTTGCCATGCTCGCCACCGTATTCACTGACATGAGTGATCCGGTCAAGCATCAGCATTGGTGGCAGGGGCAGCTGGGCATTTCCCGGGCCAAACAGCTCTTCACGGGCGCAGGAAAGCAGATCTTCATAGGTATAGCTGGATTTTTGTTGGTGCATGCCGGTAAGTTTTCTTGTCAGTTGGTGTTTTTATAAAATATCTCGATAATCGTTCCTAACACACGACAAACGGTCACTCAAATTGAAAAGCGGTCTTATGGTGCTGTACTTTGATGTAATAGGCAAATATGAAATACAATCTGCCAAAGTTCTGCCTTTAACGCTATTGTGAAGGAAATTGTAGCGAACAGTTGTCAAATAGAATATATTTTCAGACAGAAATGAACAATGACAGGGTTTTAATGATGAGCCAGAGTACGGAAGCCAGATTACGTGAAGCCGGTTTGCGTCCAACACGTCAGCGTCTGGCATTGGCTGATTTATTGTTTGCCAAAGGTGGTAGACATGTCACCGCAGAAGGTCTGCATGCCGAAGCAAATGCGGCTCAATTGCCGGTTTCGCTGGCAACAGTCTACAATACACTCAATCAGTTTACCGAGGCGAATTTACTGCGTGAAGTGGCATGCGAGGGTAACAAGTCTTATTTTGATACCAATACCTCAAATCATTATCACTTCTATATGGAAGGTGACGGTCAGTTAATCGACATACCTGTTGACAGTATCGACGTGGCCGGTCTGCCAACACCGCCAGCGGGCAAAAAAATTGGCCGTATTGATGTAATTGTTCAGCTGGTTCCCGAAACGTCTTAATGGGGTCTAGAGCTTTTCGTTCGGATAAACGCCCCATAGCATGGACTGGCTCATCCAGCCCTGATAGCCGCTTAAGTTCACCTGACACCAGTCTCCGGTACATTTGTTGATACTTCCCACTGCGCCGGCACTTACATTGGCAATGACTTCACCTGTGTTGGCGGGTGATTTATGCAGAATGACAGCGCCGCCTTTGCGCCACGGAGCCACAGTGACAGTGCGTTTACCGGCCAACAGTGTGTGGTATATCCAACCCTCCTGCCCGTCACTGTCGCGCACCCGGCGCCAATGCTCAAATTCGGCGACAATTTCCACAGGCAATCCTTTTAGATGAAAAACCCAGGCAATCTTGTGTTCGCTTGAAGGACCACGTCGAACATTGACTTTTGACCGTTTCAGAGAGACAAACCGCGGTACCGGAAGGCCGCTGGGGCCTGTTTCACGTCGAGGCTGGTCTGATTTTCCAGTGTTTCCGGTAATAAGCTGCCCGCTGGCAGCGGTATTGGGTGCTGAGGTGTTGAGTGCGTCAGTTATGGCAATACTGCTCGAGCTTGTAAGAATATAAACCAAAACACTGCCAACAGCGGCTATACTGGCAACAGCCAGCCCGATGCCAAATATGCTGCGTTTGCCTGATTTTCCAGCCATAGGTGACCAGCCCTCTAAAACAAATACCCAAAACGTTTGCCTGCCATCCCCATGAAGCAAATCAGTTATAGCATAACAGTCTCAAAAAAAAGTGTCATCTTTTTGTATCTTGTGAAATCTAATTTGAAAAATAAAAAATATCTAGGCAGAAGGTGCAAAAAAGCTGGCATCAAGACCGTCACTTAATGCATAATGTAAAAATCCAGTCTTGTTCGGGAAATATCCATGTCAAAACGAAAACCGGTGGTAATCATTTCACGCAAATTACCCGATGTTGTAGAAACGCGCTTGCGCGAGTTGTTTGATGCGCGCCTTAACGAGCATGACAAGCCAATGAGCCAGGGCGAGCTCATTGAAGCGGCCAAGACAGCCGATGTGCTGGTGCCGACCGTTACAGATAAAATCGACAAGGCGGTCATTATGCAGGCTGGTGATCAGTTAAAGATGATTGCCAATTTCGGCACGGGTGTTGATAACATCGATGTTGAGGCAGCATCCAATCGCGGCATAACCGTCACCAATACACCCGGTGTGCTGACTGAAGACACCGCCGATATGACCATGGGGCTGATTCTTGCCGTTGCCCGGCGGGTGATTGAGGGGGCCAATGCTATTGGCGACCCGGAAATCTGGAAAGGCTGGTCACCAACCTGGATGCTTGGTCACCGCATTTATGGCAAGCGTTTGGGCATTGTCGGCATGGGCCGCATCGGCCAGGCACTGGCCCGCCGCGCCAAGGCTTTCGGCCTGCAAATTCATTATCATAATCGCAAACCCGTTCACCCAACCATCGAAGACGAGCTTGAAGCAACCTATTGGGACAGCCTTGGCCAGATGCTGGCCCGCATGGATGTTGTTTCGGTCAATTGCCCGCATACCCCTGGCACCTATCATCTGTTGTCGGCCCGCCGTCTGAAACTGATGAAGAAAACAGCGATTATTGTAAACACCGCCCGTGGTGAAATTATCGATGAAAATGGCCTGACGCGGATGCTTGAAGCCGGTGAACTGGGTGGTGTCGGCCTTGATGTGTTCGAGCACGAACCGGCGGTCAACAAAAAACTGCTCAACAACCCGCGCGCCGTCCTCCTGCCCCATATGGGCTCAGCCACCATCGAGGGCCGCATAGACATGGGCGAAAAAGTCATCATCAACATCAAAACCTTTGTCGATGGCCACACCCCGCCGGACCGGGTTTTACCGACGATGATTTAGGTGGGGCTGGTTGTTCGCAACTGGATGGATTACTCTTTGTAGCTGGTGGTTTCCAGGGTTGGTGTAATACTTTAAAGTCCGTTTGGAGGCCTAAGGTGACATCATTGGCTTGTCGTTCCAAGAACTATTCACCCAACTGCTTTGAGCGTTGCCTTGACTGAATTTTCTATTGCTTTTTCTACATCGCTACGGTTCATTCCTGCTCGCACTCGGACACCTATAGACAGGAATATTGAGACCGCAGTGTCAGCAGCAACATCGATCTCTTTCGTTGCCAGTTGCGGTCGGTGTGTTGCGATCAAATTCCGCAATTCGTGATGCACCTGATCAAGTGCGGTCCGCACCGCATCCTTGATTTCAACGTTACCAGGACTTTCCGCGATGGCTGTAGAGAATACGAAGCAACCAAGCTGAAGATCATCTCCGTCTTCATCATAATAAATCTCGATAAGCCCATTGAAAAAGGAATGAAGACCATACTCCAACGTTTGGGCCTCACCCATCGTCGCCTTGGCAAGTTTCGACATTTTGTCTGAAAACCGTCCCAGGCACATGAGAAACATATCCATCTTGTTTCCAAACGTACTGTAGAGACTGGGTCTGTTGACCTTCGTAACATCGGCAATTTGATCGAGCGATGTCGCAGCAAATCCTTGTCGCCAAAAAAGCTCCATCATGCTTTGACTGACATGGTTTTTGTCAAATTGTCGAGGACGCCCTCTCTGCTTCATTATTGTAAGCCTTACGACTGTTCAGATCCAGTGCATCTGATTAGTACGAACCAGTACAAAATACAAGCTTAGACTCCCATCACATCGCTTTTTGTACTAACACGCACTTAATTATTGACATTTGATTATTATAGTGCGAAATGGTACAAAATAGATAAAGGAACAACTATTGGAAGGAAGGCATGACCATCTCTAAGATCACTGTCATTCAGGCGGCTCCCTGCTTTCCAGACCTTGATTTTAGTGATCGATAAAACAGTCGGCTTTATTGAAGAAACAACTGATAGCGTAAGTGAGACAAATCAATGTTCCTATACACCGACACTAAGCAGATGATCGATGACATTAACAACCGGTCGTTTTGGTTTGGGCTATGGGGTGCATCACTTAACGTTCCACAGGTCATTGGCGGTGTAATTTTCCTTCCGCGCCTTGAGGCAGCGCTAATCCTAATTGCCTGTGTTGCATCGGTTATGGTCGCTGCCCAGATGCACAAAAGAATGCCTTTCACACGGTTGACAAGTTGGGTGCATCTTCCCTGGATCCCCTTACTACCATACCTGGTCAGTTCTCTCATTGAGGAAGGTATCGGCACGTTGTTCGGTGTTTGGCTCACCTACGTGACTGTGACTATCGCGCTCAGTCTGGTTTTGGATATCCGCAACCTCATACTTCAGTATTTTACGAATAACAACCAGTTCGAAGGAAAGAACCAGTGACCTTAGCTCAAGACCCCGGACGGCCTTCCAAGCCGACATTGATTGCCCGAATTTTGCGAGCCGAAATACGCAGCGCACGCCGAAAGCTGGGATTGCGTCTTAGTTATCGCTCTCTTAGAGACGCACTGCCAGAAGAATGGAGTGTGCCAGATAGCGATCATGCAAAGAAGGCCGAGAAAGCAGCAAAAGCAATATGCCAGGATTTTATTTTCGCTCATTGTCACCGAACCTATTGCTTCGGGGCGCTCTTAGCTGCACGTGATGGCATTAAACTGGACCGCGAAGTCTTGTTTATTGCGTCAATACTTCACGATCTTGGGCTGTCAGAAAAGCATAAGGACGACCCGGGGTCATTCGAATGGGTAGGTGCCCGCCTGGCACACAAATTTTGCATCGACGAAGGGGTTTTGGAGGAACGAGCAGAACTCATCCACAATGCTATCGCGCTACACTCTTCAGTTGGCATCGCTGACAAGCTCACACCGGAGATCGCTACTTTGCATCTAGGCGCAGGTGTTGACTTGTTTGGCACTCGGATCGACGAAGTTCCAACAGGTGCATTGTCACAAATATTAAAAAAGTATCCACGCGATGAATTTAAGGCCTGTATTGGCGGCTGCTTGCAACATCAGGCAAGGACTAAACCTGGAAGCTATTTTGCTGCTCCTGCTGCGCTTGGAATCAACAAGAGGATAGTGGAAGACCTGCAGAATTGAGTTTGCAACGAATTCTTGAGGCCGTTTTCAACACTAGATCAAACTACATTCAAGTGGAAACACTTGAATGTAGATAATTTGATCTATCCTATAGTGTTAGAGCAACTTATCCGCGTTCACTTGAACGCGGGTTGCTCTAGAGCTAAATTCCATGGTGTTGCTTTGCCCGCATAGCTGACCTTAGTCACTATTGCAAAAATCTTTCTATTTACCTGTTTTACCTCTACCTCGTCAGCTCTGTGCCTGTCACAGAGATCCATGCCTCTTCACCATCCAAATTACTGAATTTATTTATTGCAGATCATCTCAGGAATGGATTCCTGTAACAAGTACAGGAATGACGACAGCTGAGTACGATTTATCGCACAGTATATCTATGAGTCCGCAGCCGGACGAGCGGACATTTGTGTCCGTGAGGACTGGGCACGACTGTGCCCCGGCGCTACTGCGCCGCCCCCGCGGAGCATTTTTGCAGAGCAAAAATTTGCGTGAGCGCCATAGAATCAAAAAGCGCGGCCCTATGGACCGCGCTTTAAAATTTTGCTTAAAAGCCCGCGAACTTATTCGTCGCTGTCGCTTTTTGTCAGATCTTCACCGGTTTCCTGATCAACCGCTTTCAGTGACAGACGTACTTTGCCACGGTTGTCGATGGCCAGCAGCTTGACCTTGATTTCATCGCCTTCATTGACGATGTCGGTGACTTTTTCAACCCGTTTCGGGGCCAGCTCTGAAATATGAACCAGACCGTCACGTGGTCCAAAGAAGTTTACGAATGCGCCGAAATCAACAACCTTGACGACCTTGCCGTCATAGATTTCACCAACTTCAGGCTCATCGGTAATCGACTTGATCCACTTGATCGCAGCTTCAATCGAGGCCTTGTCAGAAGAGGCAACCTTGATGGTGCCGTCATCGGAAATGTCGATTTTGGCACCGGTTTGCTCAACAATCTCGCGGATCACCTTGCCGCCAGCACCAATAACTTCACGGATTTTGTCAGTTGCAACGTTGATGGTTTCAATGCGCGGTGCATATTCACCAACCGCTTCACGACCACCGGTCAGGGCTTCTGACATTCTATCAAGAATATGCAAACGGCCGTCTTTGGCCTGATGCAAGGCGGTTTGCATGATTTCTTCAGTGATGCCGGTGATCTTGATATCCATTTGCAGCGAGGTAATACCCTCATCCGTACCGGCAACTTTAAAGTCCATGTCACCAAGATGATCTTCATCACCGAGAATATCAGACAGAACGGCGAATTTTTCACCTTCCAGAATGAGACCCATGGCAATCCCGGCAACCGGTTTGCGAACCGGCACACCGGCATCCATCATCGACAGGGAAGAACCGCAAACAGAGGCCATTGAAGATGAACCGTTTGATTCGGTAATTTCCGATACAACCCGGATGGTGTAGGGGAATTGCTCATTGCTGGGCATCATTGGGTGCATGGCCCGCCAGGCAAGTTTGCCGTGACCGATTTCACGCCGCCCGGTAAAGCCCATACGGCCAACTTCACCAACCGAATAAGGCGGGAAGTTGTAATGCAGCATGAAGCTTTCCTTATAGGTGCCTTCAAGCGAATCGATAAACTGCTCATCATCGCCGGTGCCCAATGTGGTAACCACCAATGCTTGTGTTTCACCGCGGGTAAACAGGGCTGAACCGTGCGCCCGTGGCAGAACACCAACCTCGCACTTGATCGCCCGGACATCAGCCAGACCGCGTTCGTCAATCCGCTTGCCGGTTTCAATGATGTTTCCACGAACGATTTTTTTCTCAACCTTTTTAAAGGCATCGCCGACCTTTGCCGGGTCAGCAGCATCTTCGCTGTCTTCCGGGCACAATTTGGCCATAACAGCATCTTTTGCTGCGGCAACTTTTTCAACCCGCTCTTCTTTGGTTGTAATGGCATAAGCCGCGCGCAGGTCACTTTCGGCCAACTCGGCAACTTGTGCAACAAGGGCAGAATTGTCTTCTTCTTCCAGTTCACGCGGGTCACGGGCTGCTTTTTCAGCCAGACGAATGATTGCATCAATCACCGGCTGGAATTCCTTATGACCGGCCATAACCGCACCGAGCATGACTTCTTCGGTCAGCTCGTCGGCTTCTGATTCAACCATCAAAACGGCATTGTTGGTACCGGCAACAACCAGATCAAGCGCACTTTGCTCTTTTTCTTCTGTTGTCGGATTGATGACATAGTCACCATCGATATAGCCAACGCGTGCCGCCCCGATCGGTCCCATGAACGGGATGCCGGACAATGTCAGGGCTGCAGAAGTGGCAACCAGCGCCACGATGTCGGGGTCATTTTCCATGTCATGAGAAATAACCGTGGTAATGATTTGTGTTTCACACTTGAAGTCTTTGGGAAAAAGCGGGCGAATTGGCCGGTCAATCAACCGGCTGACCAGTGTTTCTTTTTCACTTGGCCGGGCTTCGCGTTTAAAAAAGCCGCCTGGGATTTTACCGGCGGCATAGGTCTTTTCTTGATAGTTTACAGTAAGCGGGAAGAAATCCAGCCCCGGTTTTGGCGAACGGGCAGCAACGGCCGTTGCCAGCACAGTTGTTTCACCATAGGTCACCATGACAGCACCATCTGCCTGACGAGCAATACGTCCGGTTTCAAAGCGCAGCGGTTTACCGGCCCATTCAATTTCTTCTACATGTATATTAAACATTTAATTTCCTTTTCGGACGGTCCTTTGTTGTCTTTAAAAGTGTCTTTATCTTGTGACACTGACAACGCCCCTTGTGGACCTGACAGAAGCAAACAAGGCCCCATTGCCTTTTGCCTGATCTGGGGAAGTGCCGGCGAGCGATACGGATCGCCCGCCTGTATTGTATTGTTTAGAGCGTTTCTGGTTTAGTTTGAATCACAAACTCAATCAGAAACGCAACATAGTCAATTATTTAACCTTGCCCTTCCGGTTCATTCTGAACCAGAAGTGCTCTAGCGACGAATGCCAAGACGCTTGATCAGGTCCTGATACCGTGCCACTTCCTTGGACTTTACATAGTCCAGGAGTTTCCGCCGCTGGCTGACCATTTTCAGCAGGCCGCGACGTGAGTGATTGTCTTTTTTGTGATCCTTGAAGTGTTCGGTCAGGTTTCTGATCCGTTCGGTCAAGATAGCGACCTGTACTTCTGGTGAACCTGTGTCACCTTTTTCACGGGCAAATTCTTCGATCAGCGCTTCTTTGCGCTCGGCAGTGATCGACATCGTATTCTCCTAAAATAGCCGGTTTTTAAGTCGGCGTCTGGTTCAAGTTAAAAACGCGTTTCGGTTTCAGCATACCTTTTTCGACACTTGCAAGAGCCACCGGTTTTCCCCGGTATTTGGCAATGACAACGTCTTCATTGACAGGTGCATCACGTCCACGCAGAATAATCGTTCGGCCTTGTCTTAAAGAAAATGCCTGACTTTGATCAATCAACACTGCCGGGATGTCGTCCAGCACGGCGTCAATTGGCAAAAGACAGGCCATAAGACCATTACGATCATCGCCCTTATGACTCAAATCCTGCAATTTTTCCAGTAAAATCATATCTGATGCAGAAAAAGGCTTAACATAAGTCCGGCGCAGCGCCACAACATGGCCAAAACAGCCCAGTTCCCGCCCCATATCGCGGGCCAGTGACCTGATATATGTGCCCTTGCCACACTTGATTTTAAAGATCGTGTGGTCGCGATCAGGGCTCGATAAAATTTTTAGCCCGTCAATCTGCACTTGCCGGGCCTGCAG
>Ga0316189_10001153_pt1 | contig 26200 bp, 21 predicted proteins | sample LowCovwburrow_MG_FD_204930 | JGI IMG/M metagenome (GOLD analysis project Ga0316189, IMG submission 204930) | Coastal sediment microbial communities from Maine, United States - Lowes Cove worm burrow | ecosystem: Environmental > Aquatic > Marine > Coastal > Sediment | place: USA: Maine... | reverse complement strand
AGGAGATGGAAAAGTTGGAAATTAATACATTGGAAAGACTTGGAATCCCCAACCCTTATTTGTTAGTGTGATTACTAAGAGCCAATCCCGTCTTCGACAAATCCAATGGATATCGAAGACTCGCTCAATAGAGAGAAAGAGAACGCAGAGAATGACTGACGAAGAATCAAGTATCGATCCAAGACCTAAATCTTGGATCGATAAAATTGCGCAAGTATTTTCCGACGAGCCTACTGACACGAAAAGCCTTCTCGAACTCGTTCGAAATGCAGAAGCGGATCAAGTCCTCGATGCTGACGCACTCAGTATCATCGAGGGTGCACTGCAGGTCTCCAGCATGCAGGTGCGTGACATAATGATCCCCAGATCTCAGGTGATCACTGTTCCCGCAGATCTCGCCGCAGTAGAGATAATCGAACTCATAACTAAAGCCTCCCACTCGCGATTCCCGGTTATAGGCGACAATGTAGACAATGTCTTAGGCATTCTTCTAGCCAAGGATTTGTTGCCACTCGCCCTCAATAACGCTGCAGACAAGTTTCGAATCAAAGATGTCATTCGGCCCGCCACCTTCGTCCCAGAGAGCAAACGCCTGAATGTCCTGCTAAAAGAATTTCGAGAGACACGCCAACACATGGCAATCGTCATCGATGAGTACGGCAGCGTTTGCGGCGCAGTAACTATCGAAGACGTCCTAGAGCAAATCGTAGGCGAGATTGAAGACGAATACGATGTAGACGATGACAGCTATATCAAAAAATTCGACGAAGACAATTACATCGTCAAGGCATTGACTCCAGTCGATGAATTCAACGATTACTTTGCCACCGAATTCAGCGATCAGGAATTCACCACCGTAGGCGGCCTCGTACTACAACAATTTGGGCACATTCCAGAGCGTGGCGAAACTATTAGAATCGGCAAATTCTTGATTAGCGTCCTGAATGCCGACAGCCGGCAGATAAAACTGATCAAGGTCACATCGACTACATTGTCCGATAAGGTGTAGGTAATCACCTAAGTTTTTGCCCTCCGCCCCTACCTGTTGGCAGCGGTCTGCGGTATGCTTGCAGGCCTCGCTACACCCTTAATAAATCCAGTTAATTCACATAGTTAGAGATAAGATGAGCAGCATCGACCCGCAGTATCCTCCCCAAGCAGTTGAAGCCGAGGCACAATCCTATTGGCAACAACACGAAAGCTTTAAAGTCAGCGAAGACAGGTCCCTAGAAAAGTATTACTGCCTTTCCATGTTCCCCTATCCAAGCGGGCATCTACACATGGGTCATGTACGTAATTACTCCATCGGCGATGCGATTGCACGCTACCAACGGATGCTGGGTAAGAATGTATTGCAGCCTATGGGCTGGGATGCCTTTGGACTTCCGGCCGAGAACGCAGCCATCGCGAATAAAGTACCACCCGCCAAATGGACTTATAGCAACATCGACTACATGCGCGAGCAGCTGCAGAGGCTTGGCTACGCCTACGACTGGAGTCGTGAGATTGCGACCTGCCACCCTGACTACTACCGTTGGGAACAATGGTTCTTCACCCGCCTCTTCAAGAAAGGCTTGGTTTACAAGAAATCCTCGGAAGTAAATTGGGATCCAGTAGATCAGACCGTACTCGCCAATGAGCAGGTCGTTGACGGGCGAGGTTGGCGCTCAGGCGCAGTGGTCGAGCGCCGCGAAATTCCACAGTGGTTCATCAAGATAACCGATTTTGCCCAGGAACTCTTAGATGATCTAGACGACTTAGATGGCTGGCCAGAAAAAGTCCGCACTATGCAGGCAAATTGGATCGGCCGCTCAGAGGGCGTCGAGCTAGATTTTACGGTCGCAAACGAGAGCGACGATTCGCTAAAGAAGCTAAGCGTCTACACCACGAGGCCAGATACCCTGATGGGTGTTACCTACGTAGCGCTAGCCGTACAACATCCACTGGCAATCAAGGCCGCCGAATCAAATCCAGAGGTGGCCCAATATATCGAGCAACAGGGCAATATCAAGGTGGCCGAAGCTGAAATGGCGACCATGGAGAAGACAGGAATAGATACCGGCCTAAAGGCCATTCATCCTATTAGCGGCAAAGAGCTACCTATCTTTCTGGCTAACTTTGTGCTCATGAGCTACGGCTCTGGTGCCGTAATGGCGGTACCCGCACACGATCAGAGGGACTGGGAATTTGCGAAGAAATATCAACTTCCTATTCAGCAGGTAATCCAAGCCAGTGAGGACAGCGAAAGCTGTGATCTAGAACAAGAGGCCTTCACCGCGAAAGGAAAGCTAATAAATTCCGGGGAATTTGACGGCCTAGATTTTGAAGCAGCATTCGTGGCTATTGAAAGTCACTTATCCGAACGCGAGCAAGGCAAGAAGAAGATCAATTTCCGCTTACGAGACTGGGGTGTGTCCCGCCAGCGTTATTGGGGCGCCCCTATTCCTATTATCAACTGTAATTCTTGCGGATCTGTGGCGGTGCCTGATGAGGACCTGCCTGTCATTCTGCCAACGGATGTCGAAATAGACGCGAGCGGCTCACCTTTGGGCAAACTAAAGGACTTCGTCGACGTAGAATGTCCACAGTGCCAATCAAAGGCGAAGCGAGAGACTGACACCTTCGATACGTTCATGGAGTCCTCTTGGTACTACGCACGCTACGCCAGCCGCGATCAAGATGAAAGCATGCTAGACGAGCGAGCGGACTACTGGCTTCCTGTAGATCAATACATCGGCGGCATAGAGCACGCCATTTTACATCTGTTGTACGCGCGTTTCTTTCATAAACTTATGCGTAACGAAGGCCTAGTGAATTCAGATGAGCCATTTGAGCATCTACTGACCCAAGGCATGGTGCTCAAAGACGGTAGCAAGATGTCGAAGTCGAAAGGAAATACCGTCGATCCACTGCCATTGATCGAAAAATACGGTGCCGACACTGTACGCATGTTTACCATGTTTGCATCGCCTCCCGATCAGTCACTCGAATGGTCAGATAGCGGCGTAGAAGGCAGCTTTCGCTTCCTGAAGAGACTTTGGAAAATCGTTGCGAATCACCAACCAATATCGCTGGAAGGCTTTTCCAAGCTTAAGCTCAATGAAGAGCAGACTAAGCTTCGCCGAAAAACCCATCAGACTTTACAGAAAGTAACTGACGACTATGGCAGGCGACATACTTTCAACACTGCAATCGCCGCCACAATGGAATTGTTAAACGCGGTTACTCGCTTTGCTGATTCCCATAAAGATAGCAACGATCGTTTGGTCATACAGGAGTCTTTGGAGACAGCAATCCTAATGCTAGCCCCTATCGTACCGCATTTTTGCCATGCTCTCTGGCTGCACCTCGGCCATGAAGGTACAGTAATGAATGCCTCCTGGCCCAAGGTTGATGAATCAGCATTAACCGAAAGCTCGATCACCGTCGTTCTTCAGGTAAATGGAAAATTGCGCGACAAATTAGAAGTTGCGAAAGATATCAACAAAGATGAGCTTGAGAAACTGGCGCTAGACAATGAGGCCGTCAAGCGATTTATCGCGGACGGCACTGTCAGAAAAGTTATCGTTGTCCCCGGTCGCCTGGTCAATATTGTCGTCAACTGAATACTGGAAAACCCATGACCTTTGGTACCACCCTCAGAACACTTGTCCTTTCGACGCTGTTGCTAGCTGTCAGTGGCTGCGGATTTAGTCTTCGTGGAAACGATGTACTCTCTGCCAATTTTAGCGAACTACAATTTTATAGCGAGCAAGCCAACAGCGAGCTGGCTCGGTTACTGCGTCGCAGCCTCGAGGGCGCGGAAGTGAATGTCACTGTAGTTGCTCTAGGCGAGGAAGATTCAAGCGTAACTCTACTGGGTATAGCTAGTGAACAGCTAGTCAATCGACCGGTAACTATCAACCCCCGTGCACGAGCCGCGCAGATCGAGTTACGCCTATCCGTGGACATGGCTGTAATGCTAGGCGGGCAGACTCTGCTAGAGCCCGAAACGCTATTTGTAGAGAGAACCTACTTCCAAGATGTCGAAAACATCAGCGGTAATCAAGAAGAGGCGGAGATCATTGCTGCGGAGATGCGTAGAGAATTGATCAACCAGATGATGCGACGGCTAGTTGCCATCAACCCCATTTAAAATAACTGCTTACTATGAGAATAAAACCAGAACAACTTTCCCGTACCCTTAACAGCCAAGACCTACCTCTGTACTGGTTGAGCGGAGACGAGCCTCTGTTGATGATCGAGGCAGCAGACCTGATTAGAAGTCAGTATAGAGAAAAGGGATATACAGAAAGAGAAGTCCTCAATATCGATAAGAGTTTTGACTGGGGCCAGTTTATACAGTCCACCGGCAACCTTTCTTTGTTCGCAGAGAAAAAAATCATAGAGCTACGACTGTCGACCGCCAAATTGGAGGACGCAGGCAAGAAAGCGATCCAACATTATCTTAGTGAACTTAATCCAGACTACCTCATCCTGTTAAGCGGACCGAAACTGGATGCCGGCACACTTAAAACCAAGTGGTTCACCGAGATCGAAAAGCATGGCGCTTTCGTGCAAATTTGGCCAATCAGTAGAGAGAACCTCAGTCCCTGGCTAGAGCAGAGACTTCTGCGCGAGGGAATTCAAGCAGACAGTGAGGCGGTTCATCTACTCGTCGATAAGGTTGAGGGAAATTTACTCGCCGCCATGCAGGAAATCGAAAAGCTAAAACTTCTTTCTTCAGATACAGGTGAAGACACTATCCGACTGGACGCCAAAACGGTTATGCAAGTGGTCGCAGATAGTTCTCGCTACAACGTCTATCAATTAATAGACGCCACTCTACTCGGCGATGTAAGCAGGGCACAAAAGATGCTGGCAGGCCTTAGGAATGAAGGCATTTTCCCTCTCATCATTTTGGCTGCAATTTGCAGAGAATTGAGAACATTGCTGCCCATGCTAGAAAAAAAACGCGAAGGCCAAGGAGTCAACGCCATCATTCAATCCGCAAGGGTTTGGTTCAATCGTAAGCAGGCAGTAACTGCCGCTTTGGCGCGACTCGATACGGAGCTGGTTTGGAAACTCTTGGACCATAGCCGCCTGATCGACCAAAGTATCAAGGGCTTATCTAAAGCAAACCCCTGGGACGAACTCAGCCTGCTGCTCTTGCATTTGAGCGGGGCTAAATTTAGTGCCGGCAGACGCCAACCCGCCTGAAAAGCTCAGTTTAAGCCTCTACGCTCTAACAAGGGCGCAATATTGGCATCTCTTCCTCGAAAACTACGGAAAAGAGACATAGCTTCTTCACTACCTCCTCGCGAAAGCAAAGTCTCCCTAAAATGATCACCATTCTCTCTGCGTAGGCCGCCATTCTCCTTGAACCATTCAACGCTGTCAGCGTCCAGCACCTCACTCCATATGTAGGAATAGTAGCCTGCCGAGTAGCCACCCATGATGTGTGAGAAATACGTGCTTCGATAGCGTGGCGGCACAGAATCCAGTGCTATACCTGCGTCCATCAAGGCCTGATTTTCAAAATCCGTCATTTCCTCTGCAGAAGGGATCTGCTCTGGTGACAATTGATGCAGTGCCTGATCCAGAATCGACGCGGCTAAATACTCAGTAGTCGCGAAACCCTGATTGAATTTTTGCGTAGCTAATACCTTATCTAACAATTCACGGGGCATTTGCTCACCCGTCTGGTAGTGCACTGCATAATTTTCCAACACCTCCGGCCAGGTCGCCCACATTTCATTTACCTGCGAGGGATACTCAACAAAGTCACGAGGCACGCTCGTACCCGAGAAGTAGGGAAATTCAACGTTGGAGAACATCCCGTGTAAAGCATGTCCGAATTCATGAAACATAGTCGTCACTTCATCGAAGGTAAGCAGCGTAGGATCACCCGCCTGAGGCTCTGTAATATTAAGGTGATTTGCCACTATCGGTGTTGTGCCCTGCATAGAGTTCTGGGATACATAGGAGTTCATCCACGCACCCCCTCGTTTAGTCGATCTTGCATAGGGGTCCATTAGAAATAGCGCCAGAGTTTCGCCGCCTTCATCATAGACTTCGAATACGCGCACATCTTCCTGATAGACAGGCAGGTCGAATCGCTCTTCAAATGTTATTCCGTATAAGCTCTGAGCTGCGAAAAACACGCCTCGCTGTAATACATTATCGACCTCAAAATAAGGCTGTAACTGACTCTCATCGAATTGGTAGCGAGCAGTACGCAGCTTCTCTGTATAGAAGGGCCAATCCCAAGCTTTAAGCTCGAAGTCTAATCCATCTTCCTCTATCATCTGCTGCAGGTCGGCTGCCTCAACTCTAGCATTCGCAACCGCTGCAGGCGCAAGTTCTGCCAGTCGTTGATTAACCGACTCAACCAATCCTGCGGTGGTATCTTCCAGTGTGAATTCAGCATGGCTCCCATAGCCTAGTAACTGAGCGCGTTCCGAACGCAGGCGTAAAACGTCAGAAAGTATTTGCCGATTATCGAAAGCCCCACCACGGCTGCCTCTAGAAAGCGACGTAGTGTGAATTCGTTCACGCAGCGCTCTATTCTGCAAACTTGAAAGGCTTGGCTGCCCACTGGTGTTGAGTAAAGGAATTACGAACTTACCCGGCATATCACGAGACCCGGCCTCGTTCTTGGCAGCGGTGATTAGCGCCTCACTCATGCCTGTCAATTCTTCTCGCGAATCAACAACAATTGCCAGCTCATTCACTTCACTCAGAATGTTTTGCCTATACTGCGTCTGCAACACAGCAATCTGGCTATTCAGCTCTCGCATCTGCTCCTGCTGCTGCGGGTTAAGCGCTGCGCCTGCCCGCAGGTAATCCACGTGATACTGCTCCAATAGCCGTAAGGACTGCGCATCTAGCTGTAACTGCTCACGCTTTTCCTGCAAGATATTAATCCTCTCGAACAGAGCCGGATTCAGTAGAATTTTGTCGTTGTGTGCAGCCAATCGGGGCGCCAGCTCTTGCTCTAACTCGCGAATGCCCTCATTGGTATGGGCACTGGACATACTGAAAAATACAGTGGCTACCCGGTTCAGCAGCTGCCCAGACAATTCCAATGGAATTATGGTGTTTTCAAATGTAGCTGCATCCTCCTGGCTCGCGATTTCATCGAGCTCTGCGAGCTGCTCCGTCATACCCAGCTCAAATGCAGGCAGATAATGGCTGATCTCTATTCGATCAAAGGGTGGATAGCCTAGATAAAGAGTGCTTTCTTCGAAAAATGGATTGATAGTGATTCCTCCAGCTTCTGTCGTAGATGGATTATTCCCGCTTTCCGGAAGCACTGCAGGAGAGCTCTCCTCGGGCTCAGAGCATGAGCTTAATAAGGCCGCACTGATAACTAGGGTGTAGCAGGCCTGTAGTGTTGATTGTAATTTCATGCAATCCCTCCTATTTCACGGGTCACTGAATAAGTAAGAACAAAATTTCACATGCTTATCAATATTAGTCAACAACCGCCGAAATTAGCCCTATAACATCCAGTTCTTACCCCTATACGGGAGCGCCTTATCATATAATGTGTAGCAAATATGCGCTAAGACGCGAATCGAGATACGAGTATTTTTTTGACCCTCCAGCCTCAATATTTGACATCAAGACACTCTTCGTTAGCTAGCCTATTTCTAGCGCTAGCGCTCCTGTTGCTGCCCGCCTCTTTAGTCTTCGCCGCAGAGCTAAACATCACCCAAAATCAACTTCCGGTAAATCTGGGTCCTTATCTAGATTACTTTGAAGACCCAGACCGCGCATACAGCATCGAACAGATGACCTCAGATACGATCGAATGGCAGCGATCTACCCAAAATATTCCCACCTTGGGCATGAGCAAATCTGCACATTGGTTCTCCATAGTTCTCAGCGGTGAAGACATGCAGGACGAAAATCTAGTCCTTGCTTTGGACAACCCTGTGATGGACCGCGTGGAGTTTTATTTCTTCAATGATGACACGCTAGTGCGTACCTCAATAGTCGGAGATACTATCCCAGTGTCTCAGCTCGATTACCCTTACAGAATTCCAGTAATAAGGTTCGAGATAGCCGAGGAAGCTCAATACAGTAAAATTATCTTCCGCGCCACCTCATCGCTGGGAGTTGAGATTCCACTAATCCTTACTACCGATTCGTTATTGGCAGAGAGCCAACAGCACATCCTAGTCTTTAATGGCGCATTGCTAGCAACGTTCCTATTTTGCCTTGTCATCACTGTGATACTGACAAGCTATACGCGAGACCCACTCCTCTTCGGCATCGCATTGTTTTTTGGTTCTGGCACCATCTTTTTCCTAATTCAGACAGGGCTCGGCCGAATTTGGTTCTGGCCTGAGAGCGTTGATGCAAATACAAGAATATCTCTGATCTCAGCGACAGGCTTGGTTGCCAGCCTTTGTTTAGTCGGGCGAGCACTGCAATTCGAAAACCGATACCGAGATTCGATCAATATTGTGCTTCGCTTTCTCACCTATTCCATGATCCCTCTCGCGCTGTACTACCTGATCATCCCTTTTGATCAGTTTAGTAGTGATAACGTAATTCCTATAATGGTGATTGGGCTGCTAGTCGCATTCGCAGTATTGATCATGGCGTCAGTCACTGCAATTCAAGGCTCGAAGGCCGCAATCTATTTGGTAACATCATGGATACTAATCATATTGGCCTACAGCACATTCCTTGCTTACAAGTTCGAGATAGTTGAGCGAGCAGCGTCATCTTCAATTATTGGTGAGGCGCTTGCTATTGCTGCCGTAGTTTCCCTATTGATGGTAATGGGTGAATTTATTCGTTCTAAGAGCGATGAGCTTATCAATGCCCGCACGGAGACAAAAGCTAAGGCAGACTTTCTAAAGAACGTGTCTAAGGAATTTTTGACTCCTGTACATCTCATTCTTGCCAACTCGAAGCGATTGATGGCAGCACACTCGGATGAATTGGATAATCCAACAAAACAGCATATGACAACCGTCATAAAACAGAGCGATCATCTACACAACCTAATAAACGATTTGCTGGAAATGGCGGAGCTTGAATCTGACAGTTTCGAACCCGAATTTGAATTGGTCGAAGTATCACAATTCCTCGACGAAATCAGAAACACAATGTCGCCGTCTATAATGGAAAAAGGACTTCAGCTAGAAACTAATTTTGCTTCGGCAAATTTGTTTGTACAAACCGACAGATCACGCCTGCAACATATACTCATAAACATCATTACTAACGCGATTAAGTTCACGGAGAAAGGCAGTATCTTACTCGCGTATAAGGCGATTTACTTTCGACGCAGACTAGGCATCGAAATATCCATTGAAGATACAGGCTGCGGCATGAGCGAGGAATTTCAGCAGATATTGTTTCATGAATTCTCTCGTGAAGAGGATGACACACAGAAAGACCCACAGGGAACTGGACTAGGATTAGTAATAGTCAAGCGAATGCTAGAGAGGCTGGGTGGTGAAATTACCTTCGAATCACAACAAAACGCGGGCAGCCGATTTAATATTCGACTACCGCTTCGGATAGTTAAAGATTAAGAGCCCCTCTTAGTCTGTTTCTTTCTCCAACTGATAGATCAACTCACCCACGTCTTCCATCTTGCTCTCAAAGCTATTGAGAGCATCAGCTAGCCCCTGGTTGTAGTAGTAGCCACCCACTTCTTTAGAGAAGAAATCCAGTAGAAACTCAGCATCGAAGCTGCCTATTTCTTGCTGTAATTCGTCTGCAAAATATTTTTGCAGCTTCGCTACAGCTTCAAGCTTAACAGAATCATTAAGTTTGATTTCTGCCAACATCAAGCCCCTAACTGACTAGCCAAATCATTGAAGTCTTCTGCGGTATAGTCGAATTCGCCATCTGGGTTTCTGTTTACAGGTCGCCCTGGGCCGCGCTCCAAGGGGCGAATCACATAGGCTGTCTTAAGGCCGGTACGCGCTGCTGCACGCAAGTCTCCCGGATGGGCCGCAACCATCATTACCTGCTCCGGTTTCAGGCTAAGCAGATCGGCAGCTTTGAGGTAGGCCTCTGGATCGGGCTTATAATGTCCGGACAGCTCCGCTGACAGAATTGCATCCCAAGGCAGCCCGCCATTCTTCGCCATGTGTGTCAGCAAGGAGACATTTCCATTGGAAAGCGTCGTGATCACATATTTGCTTTTCAATTTGTTCAACCCTGATACCGTATCAGGCCAAGGGGAAAGCCGGTGCCAGGCTTCATTAAAATCAACAAGATCCGACTCGCTCATTCCAGTCAAACTGTATTCCTCGACCAAATCATCGAGAATCATTCGATGCAGATCGTCGATCTTCGTCCAGGGCAACTCGCCAGATCGAACTTTATTCATGGCGGGGCCATAGCCCGAGCGCCAGCTATCTGCAAATCTTCCCCAGTCCACATTGTAGCCTTTCTTCGCGGCAAGCAATTGCCCCTCGCGAATGATAGAACCGCGCCAGTCAACAACCGTTCCGAATACGTCGAAGGTTAACGCCTTCACGCTATTCGCCACCGAATTATCCGCAGCATGGGAAAGAATGGGCAATACACCGATACCCAACCCCGCCGGCAACAGTGAGAGCTGTCGCAGAAACTGTCTTCTGCTCGCTTGATTTAGGGTAGGTGATTGGATCGAATGTGCAGGAATTTTAAGCACGGCATATCTCCTAGGTCCGGTTCTTCTTTAGCCTAAGTTAGCATACTGCCTGTTCTAAAAGAACGTCTACTGGAAATAAACAGCGAGGATCGCTAAAGGACAAATGTATTTAACATAGAAGGGCCAAATTTTCCAAAAAACGCCCTGCTGCGCCTCAGGACTGCCTTGGCGAATCTCATCCAGTATCTCATTTCTGCGCCAAATCCAAGCGGCAAAAATACAGATGAATAGACTTAACAGCGGCTGACTTCGCTCGGTGGTGAAGTTCACAACCATGTCAAAGAGGGGGTCGAAATTAAATACAATAACCAAAGAAATAGAGGTGATAATAGCACCGACAATTATTGCTGCCTTCGGTCGAGGTATTCCTCGATTCTCAACACTATAAGCAACCGGCACTTCCAGCATCGATATAGAAGAAGTGAGTGAGGCAATCGTCATCAATGCAAAGAATGCCCCTGCAACTAGCAAACCTATAGCGCTCATATTATTGAACAACGCAGGAAGCACGGAAACGATGAGACCAGGACCTGCAATTAATCCACCGGCAGCGTCATAGATTTGCACGCCACTCTCCTGAGCCACATACATAGCCGGCAGTATTAACAGGCCGGCTAACACCGCAATTCCGACATCTAACAATGCCACAAGACCACCCACTACAGGCAGGTTTTCATCTTTGCTGATATAGGAGCCATAGACTAGCATAGTGCCGACACCGAGCGAGAGCGAGAAGAAAGCTTGTCCCATTGCATTGACTAGCAATTGCGGATCGGTGACGCGCGAGAAATCTGGTACTAGATAGGCGCGCAACCCATCCATCGCTCCAGGCAGTGTAAACACATACAGAATTAGTAACACAAGAATGCCGATTAACGAAGGCATTAGTCTAGATGCCCATTTCTCAATACCATCCTTCACGCCAGCTGTAATAATAAGAACGGTCAGCACCATAAATATAATGACGAATAGCGCATTGCGAATTTCCGTATCTGTGGTCAGCCATTGCGACAGACTGGTCAAACCTAAAACCCTTGAGAGGGGGTCTAGAAAGAATGCCATCATCCAACCACTAACAATGGCATAAAAGCTGAGGATCAGGCTCACCGTCAGTATGCCAACGAAGCCAATAGCGAGTGCTAGGGTCCGGCTCTTCTTGCCGGTTGATATGGAATTCAGTGCTGCCACGGCGTTGGAGCGGGTATGCCGACCAATAATAAGTTCGGCCATTAGCGCGGGGTAACCTAAAGCGAAGGCAAGGATAAGGTATGCGAATAGGAACGCCGCACCGCCGTTACTAGCAGTATTTGTAGGGAAGCCCCAGATATTGCCAAGGCCGACAGCCGAGCCTGATGCGGCCATAAGAAAGCCAAATCTAGATGAAAATTCTCCGCGTGCTGCCACTGTGCTGAATGCCCCTTAAAACTATCTATTGATCGAACGATTCCAGCGTGAAGCTCGCAGTTGCCGCATCGGTGAGAATAAAGACAACATTCGTAACCACAGAAACGGACCCGTTCAAATTCACTTCTAGTGATGGAATTCGCAGACGGCCATCTACAGTAGAATATTCGGCAATTCCTTCGAAGCTATCCCTGCGTGGTATTACACTCTCCGCATTTGCGCGGATAACCACATTCGGCGAGGAAGCCACTGCGTTAAAATTCATGCTAATCAGGTCAGCTCCAGAGTCGACACTAACAGATGTAATCAGTAAGCCAGTCGCGGACTCGAAAACATGGGGTGCCGAGCTAAAACGCTGTGTTACTTCTGCATTGATATAGAGGAAGTCTCTAGGGTCATTATAGATCTCTGTAATATGAGGCGCCTCTGACGCCTTCGCGCCAAGAGAGACGAATGGCAAGGCATCGATCTCGTCAACAGTAATCATGCCGTCGCCTAGCACAGTCCCAAAGACCGTGAAGCCACCGTTGCTGCTATCCAGTGATATATTGTCGGCGATATTGACGAACCACTGATTTGTAGCACTATCTGGATCGTCGCCTAACTTGGCCATCGCAACCGTACCGCGGGTGTTGGAAGCTCCAAACTCATTCTGGATAGGCGGATCTGATGGCACTTCGATAGGCCCTTCAAACAGGCGGAAGCGAAAACCTCCACCCTGCACTACGAAATTATCGACGGCACGGTGGATATAGGTACCGTTATAGTCATTGCGATTAACATAGTTTAAGAAATTCTGGACGGTGCGTGGAGCCGTATCATCCAATAACTCAATCGAATAGTCGCCAATGCCAGTACTGATTCGAACAATGGTCCCAGCCTGAGTGGATGGGACGTAGGAGAGGACAGAACATAGGGCAATGCGGATTAAGGCGCTGACGAATCTCTTTCCTGTGCTGCGCCGGCTAACTGCGGACATGGATACTCCTGAAACTAATACTATTTATAGGCCATTCTTAACCCTATCTGACCGAGGCAGCATAGGTTAAGTTCCATTAAGATTCAACTCCCATTCAAGGTCTCAGACACCTCGAAGACAAGCTTTGGCGGGTGTAGCGAAAATTCGCTTTAGGCCCGTATTTCGGTGTCCTCGAGCCACTACACTAGGATTTTAGCTGGCGATTCACAGTCCGTTTGTGATATAACATGCGACCTTTTTAAGATACTCCAGCTCGAAAATTTTTGTCTAATCGTTCAGTAAAAACAGGTCCGCTTCCTCCCTTGCCAAATCATCAGAACTCACTTCCCGGTTTCGAAATACCAAATCATAATTCTGCAGAGAAAGAAGTCAGAGATTCGCAAGTAAATAGGCGAACCTCTATTGGCATCGGAATAGACTATGGCACGAGTAATAGTGCTGCGGCGATATTCGATGGCTCAAAAGTCCACCTCGTACAACTTGAACGACATTCGGTAATCATGCCGTCCGCGACCTATATCGATAAGAACTTCAAGATCAGCACCGGTCAGAGCGCAATCAATCACTACATAGAGAGCAACACAGGAAGAACCGTTGAATTGAGCGCGGAAGTCCTAGGCGAGGGCAGAACCACTACCGGCCAGATCGGTGACAAGGGCCTGCCCGAAGAAGGCAACACACAAACTGTATATGGACAGTCCTTCGTAGATGGCGGCCAACAAGGCCGACTCTTCAGAGGCATCAAAAGGTTGCTAGGTAGCACCGACTCACCACGGCTGATGGTATTCGATCGAGCATTTCGGCTAGTCGCTCTTATCACACCCCTACTTCTTAGAATAAGAAAGAGTATTGAGTTACAAATACCCGACGGATTATCAGCCATGGCGACTACCGATCATGCCTGTATTGGACACCCAGTAAATTTCGAGGGCAGTGCTGAGAACCGAAACCGCGCAGCTCTTGATATGTTGTCAGAAGCCTATGGCTATGCCGAATTCGTCAATCAGTCCTACTACCCAGAGCCTATCGCTGCCGCCCTAAGCTATCTTCATGAGAATCAGGAGCAATCGGCAGAGTCTCAGATTCTGCTGGCAGTCGACTTTGGCGGCGGCACACTCGACCTATGCCTTATCCGCCGCGAGCAGTCAGAATTCGAAGTCATAGCTACCCACGGCATAGGCCTAGGTGGAGACCACATCGATCAGGTGATGTTCAAGAAACTATTGTTTCCACTTCTAGGCAAAGGCGAGCGCTGGAAGCGCGCAGGAGAAGACAGAGAGATAGAGACTCTGTTTCCATTTGAGGAATATGAAGACCTGCTATTAAACTGGGCCATCAGCTACATGCTCAACCAAAATAAATTTACCACGCCACTGATGAAGAGAATTAGCGTGGGCGACGAGGCATCCATAAAGTTTCAACGTCTCTACGACATGATTAAGAGCAACTACAGCTACTTGGTTTTTCAATGTATTAAAGAATTGAAGGCAGAGCTTTCCGAGGCCGATTCGGCAAAGTTGGACATACCGGAGCTCGATATCGAATTCGAACTAAGTCGAGAGCAGTTTGAAGTTATGATCAGCGATCTACTCGATAAGTTCAGCCAGTCCATATCCGACCTGCTACAGCGAGTCGAGTTACAAAGCAGCGATATCGACCTAGTGATCCGAACCGGCGGCTCTTCGCTCATCCCTGCTGTGAAGCGAATCTTGGAGGCCCGATTCCCGGGCAAGGTGATAGAGCATGATCCATTCACTAGCGTGGCAGCGGGGCTTGCTATAGCAGACTATGAGGGACTGGGAGAGAAACTAGCGCAGGCATGAGCTGCTGCAGCTAATCTTTAGAGCTCGACGCGAAGCGACTCGACGGAGTCGGCGAAGGACAGTGAGTGAATCTGCCCATCCCTCTGGACATTCACCAGATTGGCCTGATCTGGCCATACATCCCGTAGAGCAATATGCACCACTAACAATGCACTTATATCTTGGAGCTGCTCTGTCTCCTGATAGACCCAAAGAAACTGACCATCAATCTCCTCGCCTACGTAATCCAGATTCAGATCCATCGTGCCACCTTGCGAGTCCTCCACAGCAACCGAGAATCTATTCATCACATAGTTGCTGAAAAGTTTTCGCGACTCGGCCGATTCCATCAGATTCTGCGACTCACCAAATACGACGCCTGCAGCATGCTCGGCGTCGTGTATGAAGAAACGGTGCATGACTTCGATGTTACCGGTGCTATCGTTGAAGAGAATACGCGTTACCGCTGTCTTCTGCTGATGGGCAGCGCTGAGACTAGGCACGAGACAACACAGCAGAGCTAACAGTGTGAGGACAGGCATTCGCGGCCTGCCTCGCATCACTAAAGTGCTTAGGCTAGTTGTCTTGCTCATCTTCTTTGTCATCTTCATCATCGTCGGTCTTTAGCTCTGTCTTGATGTCTTGCATGACATCTCGACCCACTAAGCCGCCACCGCCTTCGGACTTGAAGCTCTCGATGCGAGAGGGAATGATTCGCCGCGGATAGTAGTTATTCTCTATGTCCGCGTCGGCTGTTTCCTGCATTGGGTCGATCGCGATGCTACGCAATTCTTTTTCACTGACGATCAGTTTCTTTACCTGCGCGGCATTTCTGCGCCATAACTCGGCCGGAAGTCGCATCTCTTCCTTGCTTCCATCGGCATACTCCATCTCTAGGATTACAGGCATGACCAAGCCACCCGCGTTGGAAAGCTCAAGAATGTAGTAGTTCAGATCTTCCGAGACAGCTCTATCGAGAACCTCGCGTTCCCAATCATCGAGACCCTCGAGGAAGCTGTTGTAAGCATTTCGCTCCTTGTTGGTGACAGTAAACTGGTCGTTATCATCGTAGAAATCGCGCACATCGGGATTACGCTCAACCCAAGTCTGTCGTCCCTCTTCGCGATTGCGTTGAATATACAATGAGGGAGGCAATGCCTTCTCGGTCTCGCGCTGACGAGCATAATCGATATCTGGATTCTCAGTGTCCATACGCATCTCATAGACTCGGTCGAGGGAGATGTCTACGTGATCGGTCGTGTAAAACCAACCACGCCAGAACCAGTCCAGATCGATACCCGACGCCTCTTCCATCGTGCGAAAAAAGTCTGCCGGTGTGGGTCGCTTGAATTCCCACTGGCGTGAATATTCTTTGAATGCGAAATCAAAAAGCTCACGCCCCATAATAGTCTCGCGCAGGATATTGATAGCCGTCGCTGGTTTTGAGTAGGCGTTCGGACCGAGCCGCAAAACACTATCGGACTGAGTCATGATAGGAACCTGCGTCTGCGAAACCATATAATCAACGATATATCTTGGCTCCACACCCCAGGGTATTTCCGCATCCCACTCGCGACCTGCCACGGAGTCCAAGTAACTATTGATACCCTCGTCCATCCAGGTCCATTGGCGCTCATCCGAATTCACGATCATTGGGAAATAGAAGTGACCTACCTCGTGAATGACGACACCAATTAGGAAACGCTTCTCTGCCAAGGAGTAGGTTCTTGATCCATCGTCCTGCAGCGTAGTCCGGGGACCATTGAAGGTAATCATCGGATATTCCATGCCACCGACAAAACCTGCGTTCAAGGAGATTGCCGTAGGATAAGGAAAATCGAACGAGAAACGGCTATACACTTCGAGAGTATGAATTACGACTTCGGTAGAGAGATCCGACCAGAGCGTTCCACCCTCTTTCGGGTAGTAGGACATGGCCATTACCAGCTCCTGCTCTGCACCCTCTTGACGATGACCTTTCGCGTCCCAGATAAACTTCCTTGAAGAGCCCCAAGCAAAGTCACGTACGTTCTCCGCCGCGAATCGCCAAGTCTTCGTGTCATCTACTCCTTCACTCTCATTCTCCAACGCTTCTTCGGGAGTAACAATGAAAACGGGCCTGTCCGCGGTCTCAGCCTCTTGCAGACGGTCACGTTGTTCTCGCGTCAGCACCTGATTCGCGTTCTGTAACTCGCCGGTTGCCGCCACAATATGATCAGACGGCACTGTCAGTGCGACCTCGTAGTCACCAAACTCTAATGTAAATTCACCTGACCCCAGAAACTCTTTGTTTGTCCAACCTTCGTAGTCGGTGTAGGCAACGAGACGTGGGAACCACTGAGAAATCGCGAACAGGTAGTTACCACCCTCATTCTCATCGTCCGGAAAATACTCATAGCCACCGCGGGGTCGAAGCACATCACCATTTACTATGTTATAGGCATAGTCGATTTCGAACTCGACATCTTGGCCAGAATTCAGCGAACGCGCTAGATCGATGCGCATGAGCGTGCCGACTACAGTATGTGGCAAGTCATTGCCGGAGCTATCACGGACTGAGTTTATTTCGTAGCCTAGATCGGCGTCTTCGTTGTATTGAAGTGCACGCAGTTGACCCAAACTGATGCGCGCAGGAGAATCGGAATCGGGACTACTGCTATTAAAGGTGGAGCTCATATTCCCAATCGAATCGTTTCGGAAACGATTCTGGTCTAACTGCAACCAAAGATACGTCAGCGTATCGGGAGAATTATTCTGGTAGCGAATAGTCTCAGTGCCGGTAATTCGCTGCGCGTCTTCGTCGAGGGCGACGTCTATCTCGTAGTCGACTTCTTGCTGCCAATATTGATGACCCGGCTGGCCGGACGCGTTTCTGTAAACATTCGGAGTCGGTAAGACTTCATCCAATTGACGAAACTTATCTTGATACGACCCCTTCGTCTGTTGAATGCCTTGTGCGACTAATAGTGAACTGCTGAATAGCGCGCTGATCGCAGCTGTAAGCAAGACGATTCTCTTCATAACGACCGATCTCCAAATAATACGTTCTACCTAGGCATGTCCTAGCATCGTGGCTGCGAATAATAGCGCGTTTTGTTCGATTTGTGGCTATCCATTTAATATACCCCTTTGTTCTGAGGTAGACTGAATCCTATGGGGCTAATCCTTACTGCGATTCCGTTTTTCTTCCTGCTGATTTTTGTCGAATTGGCCTACGGCTGGCTGCGCGGTAAAAATACCTACCGCCTCAACGACAGCATAAACAGCATTTCAATGGGCAGCCTAAGTCGCCTGCAAGGTCTTGTAATTCTTGGGTTTTCCGGCTCTATCTATAAAATTATAGTAGCGAAGTGGCAGCTCACGCAGCTAGCGGATGACTCGCTCTGGGTGTGGATAAGCTGTTTTATACTCTACGATTTAGCCTACTACTGGAAGCATCGCTTCGGCCACGAGGTAGCGCTATTCTGGGGCTCTCATGTAGCCCACCACCAGAGCGAAGACTACAACCTGAGCACCGCGCTACGTCAAACCAGCATCGATTTCTATGGCTTCCTATTCTATCTCCCCTTCTTCTTTCTGGGCTTTCCGGCAGAGATCCTTTTCACTGTAGTGAGCATGAACTTGATCTATCAATTCTGGGTTCATACCGAGCATGTGCCCAAACTCGGCCCGATCGAATGGCTCTTCGTTACCCCTTCGAATCATCGCGTTCACCATGCTCGAAATAAAACCTATGTGGATAAGAACTACGGAGGCGTATTCATTCTGTGGGATAGGGTATTCGGTAGCTTTCAGGAAGAACTTACAGAGGAACCCGTAGTATTCGGCCTGCGTAAACCGTTGAATAGCTGGAATCCAATCTGGGCCAATGTACACGTGTATTGGAGACTCGCCTTGGACTTCTTTTCAATGCCAGGCATGACTAATAAATTAAAACTGCTGTTCAAACCACCGGGCTGGCGCGGAGAGCTACAGCAGAGTCATTGCAAACTCGGCACCGAGAATGTCGACCTCGCTGCGCGCTTCGACCCGGAAATCTCCACCTTCAGCCTAGCCTACACCTTTGTGCAATTTCTCTTTACAGTCATTCTAAGCCTAGCCGTGCTGCTTGGTTCAGCATCGCTGAGTTACTCTCTAGTCAGCGTAGCGGTGATCTATCTGTTCTTTTCATACTTCGTTGCCGGGGCCTTACTCGAGGGCAAGGAATTCGCGCTTACCTTGGAGATAGTACGCCTAGTATTTCTTGTGCCCTGCCTGTTATTGCTTGGACTAAACCCAATGGTGACAACACTGCTGGTCGTCAATGCAGCTATCACCCTGCCCTTACTGCTAACTATCGGATCTAAGCGGATTCGGGGTTTAGCGGTGAGCCAATAGCGAGTGAGAAAAGAGGCAAGACAATCCGAGCAGACCCCGAGGATGACGTCTAAATCAGAATGCCTGCCTCTTTATCTTGGGGCAGAACGCACATAACTAATTGTAGAGGAAATGGAATTCTTCTTAAGATGACATCGGAGTTACGAATGGTTAACCGCTGCTTGAGGGAACCACGGTTAGATCCTCGTGAGAGGAAAATTCAATAGCAGGTCGCCACTTTTCGGGTCGCGCAACTCGAATTGCGCCTGCGAGGCTTTCTCCAGCGCATCGGTAAAAGTAGAACCACTTTCAATATTGCTTAAGATAAAGGCGACTCGAGTGGTGACAGTGCTCGCAGGCGGTATCTCTAAAGGAATAAATTCATAGCCTGCAGATTCACTCAACATACCTTGCACGGTGGACTCAACGCTTAGGCTTGAGCCGGGGATTTTTTTTCTTACAGCTCTAAACAAGGAAACTTCGCCATCCTCGTCTGTCATCCTTAGGAATACATTCACCTGCTTGGTAAATAGTTCGAGATTTCCCACACGTAGTGAAGGCGTATAGATGGGATAGCTAAACCCCACCTCGATAATTCCATTGCTAGAGCTATCGGTAATCAGCTCATTGCTAATCTGCTCCCCGGTTATGCCCATACCCGCCTGACTAGGTAGCAAGACAAAATAGTACGCTAACACTGGAACTAGTGCCGGCATGCAAACAGTCAAGCCATATATCCCCGGCCTGCCAGAAAAAAGCGGATTGAAAGGATAAGCCGCAATCAACGCTGCCACTATGGCTAGTGACAACAACGCGGCCCGAATGAACAGTGGCTCGCTACCGATTCTGGCCTGGTTCTGGGCGATAAAAACCACCATCACTACAGCGACAAGAAGCGCCGAGATACAGATGATGATTTTTCTTAGCGTGGTATTCATGACTGCCTTAACGAGCAATACAGGAAGGATGCAGGATTAACGACCTTAGACTTTTTCACCTTGGGCCTGCTTGTCCGCATGATAGGAGGACCTAACTAGGGGACCACTAGCAACATGCTTGAAGCCCAACTGCTCTCCATAGACGCGCAGCTCTTCGAATTCATCCGGATGCACGAAGCGTTCAACCTTAAGATGATCCTTCGAGGGCTGTAAATACTGGCCTAGAGTCACCATGTCTATGTTGTGCGCATACAGATCATCCATTACCTGTTTTACTTCGTTCAGAGTCTCACCCAGCCCGAGCATCAATCCAGATTTTGTCGTTACCAAAGGCCTGAGGGCTTTGTAGCGCTTGAGTAACTCTAAGGACCATGCATAGTCGGCGCCAGGTCGGGCTTGCTTATACAATCTAGGCACCGTTTCCAGATTATGATTAAACACATCCGGCGGCGTTTCCTTGAGGATATCTAGGGCAATCTCCATTCTGCCGCGAAAGTCGGGCACCAGCACTTCTACCTGAATGTCTGGACTCAATCTACGGGTTTCGCTTATGCAGTTGGCGAAGTGTTGCGCCCCACTATCTTTCAAATCATCGCGATCTACAGACGTGATCACCACGTAGCTTAATCCCATTTCGCTGATGGCAGCAGCTAGCTCGGCTGGCTCGTTCTCATACAGAGGTTTTGGCTTTCCGTGGGCCACATCGCAGAATGGGCAACGACGCGTACAGATCTCGCCCATGATCATGAATGTGGCGGTGCCGTTGCTAAAGCACTCCCCCAGATTCGGGCAGGAGGCTTCCTCACAGACTGACGCCAGCTTGTGCTCTCTTAGCTTCTGCTTGATGTGATTAATCTTCGGTGACGCGGGGATCTTTACGCGAATCCAACTAGGCTTAGTAGGCAGCTCTGTGGTGGGTATGACCTTGACAGGGATGCGACGAACCTTATCTGCACCTCGCAGCTTCCGTCCTTCTACCAATGTATTTCTTCGCTTTCTGTCAGCCATTAGTTCAGCATCTCAATCAATTGATTCATAATATTCGGAATAGCCTAATTCGCTCAGCAATTTATTACTGAGTACCTTGCTCACCTTCTGCATGAGCGTATCACTCACTGGTACATGGTCGGCGATCTGCGTAACGGCGAGATTCTCATAGCCGCAGGGGTTGATGCGCGAGAATGGCTCTAGATCCATCTGCACATTTAGGCTCATGCCGTGATAGCTCCAGCCTCTGCGTATGCGCAAACCCAAGGCGGCTATTTTAGCATCATTCACGTACACACCGGGAGCCTTGGCTCTATTGCTTGCCGCTATGCCAAATTCGCCGAGGGTATGAATGATTGCCTGCTCGATAAGGTCGACCAAGTCGCGCACACCCATCCCACGCCGCCGCATGTTCAGCAACAGATACACCACCAACTGACCAGGACCATGGTAGGTAACCTGACCGCCTCGGTCTATCTGCACGACGGGTATTTGAGCTGGACTTAGGATGTGTTCCGCTTTGCCAGCTTGGCCTTGAGTAAAGACCGGCTTGTGGCTCAGCAACCAAATTTCATCGCTGCGCTCATCTCTGGCATTCTCAACCAAATAACGCATAGACTTCCAGATTGGCTCATATTCCTGCAGGCCCAATCTACGGACTATAAGCGGGGGCTGGGCTTGATTGTCACCACTCTTAGACTCAGCATTGAAATTCTTATAGCTGGTGAGTATCAACCTATAAGACCATCTTCACACTTTCGAGGGTCTTTAATTCGTCGAAAATATTCTGCAATTGATCCACGCCGGTGGCTGCTATGGTAATTCTTACCGAGACATAAGTGTTTTTTTTACTTGGCTGCAACTCGACGAGATCGGAGGGTATTTTCCCGGCGTGTCTTTCTACTACCATGATTACTTCTTCATGAAATTCTACGCTTGCCACACCTATAATCTTGATCGGGTAGAGGCAAGGGAATTCAATCTTGGGGGGATCGATCTCGGCATTTGGGTCCAGCTTTTTCGACATCAAACTATCCCGAAAACATATTACTGAATAGGAGTGTAATCCAGTCGACGAAACGCTTAAGAATGCCCCCCTGCTCCACTGCCTGCATTGAGACCACATCGCCCTGATAGAGAATATCATCGTTGAGAACCACCCGAACCTCACCCATGATCTGTCTATCGCTGAGTGGTGCACGAATTACCTCATCTACATCCACGGTGGCCGTCATAGCCTCTGCCTGACCGCGCGGAATGGTGATATAAACCTCGTCCTCTATTCCTAGATCCACAGAATTCTGCGCGCCAGAGAAAATCGGCACATTAGTCAGCACCTGATCCGAGTCATACAATTTGTGCGTCTCGTAATAGCGAAAACCGTAGGTAAGTAATTTCTGCGTCTCTATCGCACGCGCTTCTTCACTAGCCGTGCCCATGACTACAGAGATCAGCCTCATGCCGTCACGTTCCGCCGAAGCAACGAGGCAGTAACCCGCCGCATCAGTCCAACCTGTTTTCATACCATCGACATTTCGATCGCGAAATAACAGAGTATTCCGATTCGACTGACGAATACCGTTATAAGTAAATTCTCGCTCTGCATACAGAGGATAGAACTGCGCGTGCTTATTAATTGTAGCCTGTGCAAGAAGGGCCAAATCACGAGCCGACATCGTATTGTAGTAAAGTTCGGTGTCCAAACCGCTGACATTCATGAAGAAGCTTTGCGTCAATCCAAGCACTTCGGCGTATTGATTCATCATATCCGCAAAGGCATCTTCGCTGCCCGCAATATGTTCGGCGATTGCCACGCTGGCATCGTTTCCAGATTGAATAATGATGCCACGAAGCAGGTCTTCCACCTCGACCTGCGTGTCTACGCCGACAAACATTTTAGAGCCTTCCATACGCCAGGCTTTCTCGCTGATATGCACCTCGTCTGTCAGCGCTAGATTGCCGTTGAGTATCTCTTCGATAGCGACATAGGCGGTCATTATCTTGGTGAGGCTAGCTGGCGGAAGCGCTTCATCGGCATTCTCTTCGATAAGTATCTGTCCGGTCTTGGCATCCATCAGGATATAGCTGGTTCCAGCTATCTCTGGCGGCCTTGGGATAATGGCGGGCGCAGCGAAGGAAACATTACTCGCGAACATGACCAGCGCCATAAGCATAGAGAGACCTCTCATTCGCGGCGCAGGATGTTTTTGGCGTGATGAATTAGAGGGTAATGAAATAGAAAAAGATGACATAAAAATCCGTCTCGATTGAATGTAGTAAGTTGTGAAATGACGAATCAATTGATGAAACTGGTCGCGGCTGTTATTCGGTGATAGCCCATGTAGCTAAGCTATTCTGTAACAGTGTACGGGCTTCCCAAGTTAGCGGCAACAACACTTTGGCTAACTCGTTGGATTTGACCAGGATCAGAAATTGGGCCGACTCTAACTCGGTGTAGAACTCTGTTATTCGATGTATTCACCGAACGAATAAACACGGGCAAGCTGGTTATACCTTCTACCCTGCTTGAGACTTCCTTAGCGGCGCTTAGTTCCGAAAAGGCCCCTACCTGCACATATTTGTCGGCAACAGAACTTAGCCGCAATGTCTCGTTTTGAACGGACCTCGCGGAGCTCAGCCCATTATCGCGAGAAGCTGCAGTTGCGACTATGGATTCCAACTGTACGCGAGCGGTGCCTCTGTCCGCATAACCAAGTTTTAGTGCTGCCGCATAGGATAAGTCGATGACACGATCACCGTGAAAAGGCCCCCTGTCATTCACTCTAACGACAATACTTCTATTGTTATCTAAATTGGTGACTCGCAGGAAACTAGGTATGGGCAGGGACTTATGTGCTGCGGATACCTGATACATATCAAATACCTCACCGTTGGAGGTCTTATGCCCGTGAAATTTCTCGCCGTACCAAGAGGCTACTCCACGCTCGCTGTAACCCTCTTCGGTCGGCAGCACTCGGTAGCTCTTACCCAATACCGTATAGGGGCTACGATTTCCTGCCGTAGTGCGATTCAGCGGCTCAGGAATCACTTCTGGAATTAGCGAGAGATCGACGTTTCGAGTCGGGGCTCGATCCTGCGAGATACTGTATCGACCCTTATTCGGCGACTCGGGTGTTTGCTCAGGCGCTGGAATTGAGCTACAGGCAATCATAGCCAGTACAATCGGTGAAACTATCGAAATTCTCAGCACATTACTCTTCATGTAAATTTCCGCATTAGCGTGGCTCTAAACTTGGACTGTACAGTTTTTCCCTGATTCCTTAGCGGCAAAAGCCTCTACCGATATTGTCAGAAAAACCAAGGACACCTGAAGAATAGCGTCCAATCTGACAATTATTTTAATTGCTTGATCGAATCTTAGCGTAGCTAGGACGCAGAAACGGCGATCAGGTCGCGATTCGAAGCAATAAATATAGATTAAATCAAATTAATTCAATGAGTTAGACAGAGCTGCTCTGCCTATGAGTTTGAATCGACATGAGCAGGCCGAATCCGATAAAAAGCGTGACTACGGAGGTACCTCCACGGCTCATAAGCGGCAGCGGCAGTCCGATCACCGGCAATAAACCGGACACCATGGCCATGTTGACGAACACATAGAAGAAGAAGGTTAGGGTAATACTGCCGGCAAGCAGACGGCTAAACATATCGTTCGCTGCGAAGGCGATATAGCAACCCCGTGCGAGCACGAATAGATACATAGAGATGAGGAACAACACGCCTAGCAAGCCAAATTCTTCTGCCAGAACGGCGAGAATAAAATCGGTATTACTCTCCGGGATAAAGTCCAGGTGCGACTGGGCACCTTCGCCCCAACCTTTGCCATAGACGCCCCCCGAGCCAATGGCAATTTGCGATTGAATAATATTGTAGCCAGCACCCGTGGGGTCTCGATAGGGATTGAAGAACGTCAGTATTCTATTCTTCTGATGCTCCTGAGCGAGGAAGATAAACCACGCCGGTGAGGCGAGCAGTAGCGCAATAAATCCGGCGATAACGATACGCCAGCGTATGCCCGCCAGTAAGACGACGAAGATACCCGACATGATCACCATGATCGCCGTGCCGGTATCGTTCTGAATAATAATCAAAGCAGCCGGCACCAGTATCATTACTGCAGAAAAGAACAGATGCTTAAATCTTGGTGGGAGTGGACGGCTGGCGAGATACCATGCCATCAACATAGGCACTACGAATTTCATCAACTCTGAGGGTTGAAAACTGGGCAGACCGGGCAAATCCAACCAGCTCTTCGCGCCGTTAGCCTCCACTCCGACTAGCAGTACTAATCCAAGCAAGCCAAGCCCCGCGGCATACAGTGTAGGCGCCCACTGCCTAAAGAAGTGCACATTGAATTGCGCAACGATAAACATGACGACGAGGCCGACTACCATAGTTAACGCCTGTCTTTGCACGACGGGAACATCCCCTCCACTGGCACTGAATAGCACTAATAGGCCAAAGCCACAGAGCAGGCTTATGCCAACAAGAAGAGGAGGATCGGTGTGAATGGTTCGCCAGATAGACTTGCTGTATCGGGACTTGGAGTCGAGTCCGTCGGACTGTCGTATGAAGTCCTGGCTACTCATCGACCAGAGAAATCAGCTCAGCACTGCCAGAATCCAACGCGGCGAAATCGATCTGCAAGATGTCTAGCAGATAGGCGTCTGTTATGCGCTTCGCCATAGGACCAGCAACACTGCTGCCGTGCTCGCCGTTCTCAACAAAAACAGCGATGGCTATTTGTGGCTTAATATTTGGGTTTTCAGCCGGGGCATAGGATATGAACAGGGCATGGTCCTTATTCAAATTAGACACTTGGATGTCGTCGCTCTTTAGAATCTCCTGACTGATGCCTACCACCTGAGCAGAGCCGGACTTGCCCGCCATTCTGTAAGGCATCTCTCTATCTGCCATGGCTATCGCTTCGTAGGCCGTCCCGTATTCGCGAAACACGTCATTGAAGGCACGATGCACTACCATCGACATCGACTCTTCGATATAGCGCCAATAGTCTGGATCGTTTACTAAGACATCTGCCACTGGGTCTCGAATCTCAGGCAGA